>Ga0209709_10002528_pt1 | contig 15842 bp, 14 predicted proteins | sample ArcticOcean_MG_C_2_FD_187435 | JGI IMG/M metagenome (GOLD analysis project Ga0209709, IMG submission 187435) | Marine microbial communities from western Arctic Ocean - ArcticOcean_MG_CB4_136 (SPAdes) (version 2) | ecosystem: Environmental > Aquatic > Marine > Oceanic | place: Arctic Ocean... | reverse complement strand
ATCAGACATACCCTTCAGGTTTCCTTTTGACATCTTCTTCATCATTTCAGACATCATTTTAAATTGCTTAAGCAATTTATTGATAGTGGCCGCATCTGTTCCAGAGCCATTAGCAATTCTTTTTTTTCTCGAACCCTCAATTAATTTTGGGTTTTCTCTCTCTTTTTTTGTCATAGATAAAATGATTGCTTCATTTTTAGTAATAACGCTTTCATCGATTCCTGAAGCATCCATTTGTGATTTCATTTTAGAAACACCTGGCATAAATGACATAATTCCTTCTATGCCTCCCATTTTTTTCATTTGTCTAAGCTGTGTTAAATAATCTTCCATAGAGAATTGACCTTTTTTGAGGTTTTCTTCTACTTGTTTAATATTCTCTTCACCAATATCTTCTGTAGCTTTTTCGACAAGAGAAACTATGTCTCCCATTCCAAGAATTCTGTTAGCAATTCTATCTGGATGAAATACTTCTAGATTATCTATTTTTTCACCAATCCCTAAAAATTTGATTGGAACCTTAGAAATATATTTCATACTTACAGCCGCACCACCTCTTGCATCACCATCAGCTCTAGTCAAAATGATACCTGAAAGATTAACAGTATTTTTAAATTCTTTTGCTACAGACGCAGCAACTTGTCCAGTTAATGAGTCGGCAACCAAGAAAGTTTCGGCAGGATTTATTGTGCTCTCTATTTGTTTTATTTCACTCATCATCTGAAGATCAATTTGTGTTCTTCCAGCAGTATCAAATAAGATTACTTCTGCCCCATTAAGGTTTGCGGCACTCATTGCTCTTCTACAAATATCAGTTGGTTGTTGTCCTTCAATAATAGGTAATGTTAAAATATTGTTCTGATCACCTAAAGACCTCAATTGTTCTTGAGCGGCAGGTCTATAAATATCAAGACTTACCATCATAACTTTTTTCTTTTTATTGCTTTCTAAATATTTTGCTAATTTTGCAGTTGTTGTGGTTTTTCCTGAGCCTTGAAGACCAACCAACATCATGGATACTGGTGGTACTGCATTTAAATTAATATCAGTATTGCTATCGCCTAACAAACTAACGAGTTCATCATAAACAACTTTTACAACTATATCTCCAGGTGATGTAGACCTAATTATCTCTTGCCCTAAAGCCTTAGGCTTCACTTTTTCAATAAAATCTTTAGCAACGTCTAAAGAAACATCTGCTTCAAGCAAAGCTTGTTGGATACCTCTTAGACCCTCATCTACCTGACCTTCGTCAAGAGATGGAGCTTTTTTTAGAGAAGAAAAAATTTCTTCAAATTTATTTGTTAAATTTTCAAACATATTTATTACACACAGCAGTACTCTCACTAGTGGGCGAACCTTCGCTGACTAGTGTCGATCTCTTTGTTTCCAAAGACACCGCAAATTTAACGTTTTTGCGGAAACTCCCGTAAACTATAATAGAGCTACAAAAAGTCAATAAATAAGTTAAATAACTAAATATGGATATTCATGCATATAAAATGAATGGATTAGGAAATGACTTTGTAATCATTGATAATAGATTAGATCCAATCATTCTCAACAAAGATCAAATTATTAAAATCTGTGATCGAAAATTTATAGGATGTGACCAGCTCATATTAATAAATAACCACAACACATCTGATGCACATCTAAAATTTTTCAACTCTGATGGAAGTGAATCTGGTGCTTGCGGAAATGGAACAAGATGTATTGCTGAATTTTTATCTAAAGAAAATAAAAAGAAAAATATTTTATTAACAACTTCTTCTGGAGAATTAAGTTCAGATATCCTTGGAAATAATTTTGTTGAGACGGGGATAGGTATTGGAAAAACAGAGTGGAGTGAAATCCCTTTATCAAAAAATATTAATACAAAAAATCTAGGTATCAAAATAGTTGATGACAATGGAAATGAACATGTGGGGGGAACAGCTGTAAATGTTGGAAATCCACATGTGGTATTTTTTATTAATAATGTAGATGACTTTAATATCGAAAAAATAGGTTCAGAAATTGAACAATACAAACTTTTTCCAGAAAAGTGTAATGTAACAATTGCTCAAGTAGTTAATAAAAACTTAATTAAAGTTAAAGTTTGGGAAAGAGGTGCTGGATTAACCAAGGCTTGTGGAACTGCGGCTTGTGCAACAGCTTTTGCGGGCTTGTTAAATCAATTAAGCTCGAATGAAGTTAGTATAGAATTTAAGACAGGAAATTTATCTATAAAGATTAATCAAGATAATTTGATCAAAATGAAAGGGCCTGTCTCAAATATAGAAAAAATATTAATAAAATTATAATGGGAATTTTTGATAAATTTAAGATTGGTTTTAAAAAAAGTTCGTCTGCTTTTACAAATGGTCTCAAAGAGATAATTGTCAAAAAAGAATTAGATGACAAAAGTCTTGATGATATTGAAGATTTTTTAATTCAATCAGATGTGGGAGTTGCTGCCTCTGCAGAGATTAAATCTATAATTTCTGAAAAAAAAATTGACCCTAATAAAGATTTAAACTCTGAAATAAACCTCATACTAAAAGAATACATAGTTTCTTTAATGAAACCTTTGGAAAATGAAAATTTTTTTAATAAAAAAGAAAAATTAAATGCAACTTTAGTATCTGGAGTTAACGGTGTTGGTAAAACAACTACTATTGGAAAAATAAGTAAAATTTTAAAATCAAACGGAAATAAAATTATGCTTGCTGCATCCGATACATTTAGGGCTGCAGCAATTGAGCAATTAGAAAATTGGTCCAATAAAATTGGTGTTTCAATAACAAAGTCAACCCAAGGTTCAGATCCTGCTTCTGTTGCATACAAAGCAATAGATGAGGCTATTAAAAATAACTTTAATCAGGTTTTAATTGATACAGCCGGAAGACTACAAAATAAAAAAAATTTAATGGAAGAGTATAAAAAAATTGCAAATGTGACCAAGAAAATTGACCCTGATGCTCCTCATGATGTGATTTTAATTTTAGATGCAACTTCTGGTCAAAATGTAATTAATCAAGTTGAGGAATTTAATAAAATTATTCCAATCACAGGTATTATAATGACCAAGTTAGATGGCACTGCCAAAGGTGGTATTCTTCTTGCTGTTGCTAAAAAATATAAAATTCCTATTATCGCCCTAGGTTTGGGGGAAAAAGAGGATGATTTACAAATATTTAATGCTGAAAAATTTGCAAAAGCTTTTACTCAAATTAATTAATTAAATTACTAGAAATTAGCGGCTTGTAGAAGCTGCATTTATAATTATCTTCAAATTTAGAATGTCCACAATTTTTGGCAAATGATGAAATTATAAAGTCAAATTTGCCATTTGTTGGATAAAGTTCTAATTTTTTTTTAGCTATATCAAATTTAAAGTTTGCTTTTAAACTTTTGACTGCGCTTATCATTACAAGTGTTTGATTGTCTTTTAAAAGATAATAAGCAAAATCATCAGGGAAAACAGGGAAGTCATATTCTTGAAGGTAGTATTTTGCTTGCTCAGGAAACCATTCATAAGAAATTAAAGGAGATGATTTTTTAGATTGATAGTCGTAAATATAGAGATCTTTTGGATAATCATTAATATAATTATTGGTTTCACCTCTAGCTAAAATTGATTTTTCTCTACCCTTAAAATATAAAGCAAAATTTTTATTATGTGAATTCATTTGATCTATGTAAAATAAATCATCAACATTATATTCGTTTTCTTTTGCTACTATATTTTGAGTTAAATTTAATAATAAAAAAAATGTTAAAAAAACTTTTTTCATTTCTAATTTTTAAAATAAAAATTAGAGTTATATTTGTTTAGATTGTGGCTTAATTTAAACTTTTAAGAAATTTTTTTAGAGCATTTACTAGCAGATCATTATATTCCATCATATGATTGTCATATTCTGTAAAATAAGAATATTTCGGTTCATTAGCTATTTCAAAAATCCTCTTTCCCATTGAAAATGGGATAATGGTATCTTTCTTTCCATGCATAATTAAAATCGGTACATCAATATTTTTAATTTTTTTTTCATTTTCATACCTATCTTTAAGTAAAAGACTTATAGGAATATATGGATAAAATTTTTGTGCAGCATCAACCATTGAGGTAAATGGTGTCTCTAAAATTACTCCAGCATAATTTTTATTTTGCACAAGTTCTGTTGCTATCCCTGTTCCTAAAGACTCACCATATAATATTATATTTTTTTCCTTAACATCTTGTTTTAAAATCCAATCCACCGCACTTTGACCATCTATATAAAGACCTTTTTCTGTTGGTTCACCTTTATTTCCAGAAAAACCTCTCCAAGCAATTATTAAAAAATTAATATCAATATCTTTGAAGTGATTAAGTTTATGGATTCTATTATCTAGTGTTCCAGCATTTCCATGAAAATAAATAATAGTTTTATATTTTTTCAAATCTTTTTTATGAAACCACCCATTAAGTAAAAGATTATCTGATGTGGGTATTTTTACCTCCTCGACTTTAACTGTTAAACTATCTCCAGAATAACTATTTTCATTAGGATGATATAAAAGATTTCTTTGATAAAAGAACAGGACTGCTAAAACCAACAAATAGCCAGAGACTAGTAATAGAAATATTTGCAATATTCTTTGTTTAAGATTGTTTAACATTTTTTTTTTTGGCCAAATAAACTCCAAAAAATACCAGAGCAGTGCCTAAATAATGATAACTTTCTAATTTTTCATCAAATAAAAAATAGCCATAAATAGCCGCGTAAACTGTAAAGATATAAAGTGTAAATCCCGTCAAAGATGCTCCTAATTCTTTTTGTGCCAAACTGTACAAGGTAAAAGCTATAATACTGGGTGAAACTGCAGCAAAAACAACCCACAATAAAAAATTATAATTAAAAAATGTCTTCTCAAAAAAAATTTCTTCACCAATATAAAAAGGTAACAAGCTAATCGCTCCAAATAAAGCAATTAAAGTAAATCGTTGAAATATTTCCAATTCTGTTTTCCAATAAAATAGATAGATAGAGTATAGGGCCCAACCAATAGCAGCTGCTAACATCCATAAATCTCCTATAGTAAATGTTAAATTAATTAATAAATTTAAATCCCCTTTAATTATAATAGCAAATACCCCTATTAGACATGCTACCAATCCTATAATTTTTGTTAAATTAATTTTTTCATTAAAAAAAATGTTTGAAATCATAATTATAAAAATTGGAGATGAGGTATAAATAATTCCCATATTGGCAACAGTGGTTGTTTGGCCTGCTAAAAATGGAAATGCTCCACAAACTCCACACCCCGTTGCTCCTAAAAAGAATAATTTCTTATACTCTTTTTTTACAACTTTAAAATTTTTTTTTAATGACAAATAAGTAAATGGAAGCAAAATAATAAAAACAATTGTCCATCTCCAGAATGCTAAGGAAATTGGTGGAATAAATTCTACTCCACCTCTTGCAACTACTAAATTACTAGCCATAAAAATAGGCTGAATGAATAGTAAAAGAAATGACCAAGAATTTTTTTTATAGTCTATCAATGTGAGAAAGTTTAGCTCTTATCGAAAAAAGCTTCATAGATCATCATAAAAATTGCAACACCCATTAAAATATAAACTGGCAATACATCAAAAAAACCTATCATTGATGATCTAGTTAAAGTAGTTGCAAGACCGATTAAAAAAGCTGAGGCAAGTAAAGATCCTAAAAATGTTGTAAATTTTTGCATTTTAATTATTACATTCCTTTTCTAGCCAATTGGCAACACCTAAAAATCTATGATCATCGTAACGTGCACCAACTAACTGTATACCTAAAGGCATATTATTTTCACCTTTAAGTAAGGGAAGAGAAATGCAAGGTGTCCCAAGATAAGACCACACCTTATTAAATTCTGCTGTACCAGTACTTTTTAAACCTTTGGGAGCAACACCTGGGCTAGCTGGTGTTAAAATACCATGATAATCCTCAAATACTTCTTCATAAGAATCATAACTTCTTTTCATAAAATCTATAGCTTCCGCATAGTCTTTAGCGGAATGCTTATTTCCTTTTACAATAGCATCTTGCATATATTTAGATAATTTCTTTTTATATTTTTTATAATAAAGACCAAAGTTATTTGCCAAATCAGTTTCGTGAATTATTTGGTGATATTTATGAATATCTTTGAAATATGAAGGTGTATCAAAAATTTCAATATTTTTTTTAAATGATTTTATAAAATATTCAAATGCCTCTCTAGATTTTTTGTCAATTAATTTCCAAGAATCTGTTTTATAAAAAATAAACTTAGGATCAAACAACGGGCCTTTTTTTGTTTCATTCAGCATATTTTCTGATGAATAATAAATAGTAGCAGGATCATATTTGTCTTTTTTTATTAAAACTTTAGCTAGTAAAGCAACATCTTCTACCGACCGACCAAAAACTCCAACATGATCTAACTTTTCAGAAGTCTTTAAAATACCGTTTCGAGAAATTAATCCATAAGTTGGCTTATATCCAACAATTCCACAATAAGATGCTGGTCTAATAATTGACCCACCTGTTTGAGATCCAATTGAAAGTGGAGCCATTAATGATGCAACAGATGCCGCTGATCCACTTGAAGATCCACCAGGTGTTCTTGTGTGGTCATGTGGATTGGTAGTTTTTGAAGGACCAAGATAAGCAAGTTCGGACGTTGTTGTTTTACCCATTACAATTGCACCAGCTGAAAGTAATAAGTCAACTATTTCTGCATTTTGAGAATAAGATTTTCCTTTTCTAATGGACGTTCCACACTCAGTAGGCATATCTACTGTTCCAATAATATCTTTTAGAGCAACTGGTATTCCGTGTAATGGTCCTGTTGGTTTTCCAGATCGTCTATATTCATCTGCCTCTAACGCTTTTTCTAATAAAATTTTTTTGTCAATATGAACCCATGCTTTTACATCTTTTTCAAATTTATTTATTCTTTCAATATATTTTTCACAAATTTCAACTGATGTAAGTTGAGAATCTTTTATCTTAGATACAATTTCTTCAACTTTTAGTGAAAATATATCTATCATTCTTTTTAATTGGCGAACAATGTCTCTGGCAACCACAGAGCAATACCAGGGAACATATACATTAAAAACATTGCAAATATTACTATACCCAAAAATGGCATAATTCCCGCAAATATCTCCATTAATTCAACATTAGCTTTTTGAACTCCTTTTAAATAGTAGGCCGACATGGCCATTGGTGGGGTTAAAAAAGATGTCTGTAAATTTAAAGCAATTAACATTGCAAAGAAATATGGGTTGACATTAAACACTTCTAGTAATGGTAAAAATATTGGCACAAATATAATTAAAATTTCGGTCCATTCTAGTGGCCAACCTAGAAGGAAAATTATTATTTGTGTAATTATTAAAAATTGCCAAGTAGTAATGTTAATTGATTTAAAGAAATGTTCAAAAACTTCATGACCTCCTAAATAAGAAAATACTGATGAAAAAGTCCAAGAACCTATAAACAACCACATAATCATTGCTGTAGTTTTTGCTGTTAAAAAAACTGACTCTTTAAAGCTTTTCCATTTTAGAGTTTTATAAAACCAAGATAAAAGTATAGCACCAAAAGCACCTGCTGCAGCTGCTTCTGCTGGAGTGGCTATTCCTGCTAAAATTGTTCCAAGAACTAACATTATTAATCCAAATAAAGGTACAAAAGAAACTAACACTTCTTTTAAAATTTCTGCTCGAGGTGGTATATCTTCTGCTTTAGGTTTTGGAGCAATAGAAGGATCCATCCAAGCTCTAAAAACTGCATAGAAAATATATAAACTGGCTAGTAATAATCCTGGAAAAATTGCAGCAGCAAACAATCTGAGAGGAGATAGTTGTGCAATTACAGAATACACAATTAACATAATACTTGGAGGTATTAAAATTCCTAGACATCCACCTGCGCAAATCACGCCAGATGCAAATTTTTTATCATACCCTGCTTTAACCATTGCTGGCCATGCAAGTAATCCCATTAGAGTTACAACAGCACCAATAATTCCTGTTGCTGTAGAAAATAATGTGCAAGTTATTAGTGCAGCTACTGCCATTGATGCTGGCAATCTATGTGCTGCTAATCTAATTGCAAAAAATAATTTTGATACAATTCCAGCTCTCTCTACTAAGTATCCCATAAATAAAAATAGGGGGACTGCTGTTAGAACATTATTATCCATCACAGTGTAAGTATTTTGAACAAATAATTGGAATATCCTATTGTCAAATAAATGCTCCATCAATGACGGATCATAAAAAGCATAATAACCAAAACCTATACCCATTGCCATTAAGGTAAATGCAATTGGAAACCCTAACAAAACAGCAAATAGAAATAATCCCATCATTAGGATTGCAACTTCAGGATTTGTTAAACTAAATAACATCTTTTTGATCCTCGTCTTGAGCCGTTCTCATTAAAATTTTTTCTGTTTCTTCCGCAACAACCATTCTAGCTGGCCAATGCCCAGTTTGAATACATATTACTGATCTGAATACTTCACTAACTCCTTGAATAATCAATAAGATGCCTGCAGCAGGTATCATCGATTTTACCATGTAAATTTGTATTTGAGCTGGACTACTCCAGCTAGTTTCTTTTATTTTCCAAGCTAGAGCTGCATATTCATATCCATAAAATGCTAAAGCTATAACTCCTGGAAAAAAGAAAATGAAGTAAAGTACTAAATCTATCCAACCTTGTGTTCTTGGTTTAAATAATCTGTATATAACATCTCCCCTAACATGAGACTCTGTTGCCAAGCAATAAGCACCTGACATCATTAAGATTGCACCATACATCTGCATACTGAAATCAAAATTCCAAAGAGTTGGTTTATTGAATACATAAGCCATTACGACCTCATAAACAGTACCACCCATTAAAATTACAATGCACCATGAAAAAGCTTTGCCCATTGATGTGCTTAATGTGTCCGCAAACTTTATATAGGTTCTCATAGGAACTATAAATAAAACACCCAAAGTCCATAGCAGTAACGGTGAATATTTATGAATTAAAGGCTGCTCAAAAATAGCTAACACGTAATCTAAAAAACCAACTAAAATTAATATTTTACCAATAGTTTTGGACATATCTAAGCAGAATACCTTAATTTTTTTAAAAACAGTACTATAAAAAAAAGGGGAGCCTAAACCCCCCTTTTTTTAAATTTATTAAAAAGTTAATTAAATTTTAACTTTTCCGATTGGACCAAACTCATTTTCATAAGCTAATTTGTAGTTCGGTTGATTCATCAACAGATACTTCATTGTTCTCTTAGCGTACGTTTTTTGTGAGTCGATAACTTTCTTAAAGAAAGCATCTTTACCAGAAAACTCAGCAACGATTTTATCCCAGCCTTTTAGCTGTTCAGCTAAAATAGCATCAGATGTTTGGTAAACATTAACCTTATGATCATTCATCAATTTAGCTAAGTCAGTAGAATATCTAACTAGCGCTTTGAAGTAGTTATCTGAGTTTGCAGCATAAGCAGCATTTTTCAAGATAGCTTGATGAGCAGGTGAAAGGCTTTTCAGTTTCTTAGTATTCATAGGAATTTCAAACATCTCCTGAGATTGATGAAAACTTCCTAAGTGATAGTGTTTAGAAACATCTTGCATTCCAAACTGTGAGTCTGATGTTGGATTGTTAAACTCTGCAGCATCAATCAAACCAGTTTTCATTGCTGGTTGAATTTCACCACCTGGTAATTGTCTTACAACCATTCCCATAGCAGTTAAAACGTTAGTCGCTAGACCAACTGTTCTATACTTCATACCTTTAACATCAGATACTTTAGTTACATTCTTTTTAAACCAACCAAAAGGTTGTGCTGGCATAGGCATATGAAAGAAACCAGTGTATTCAAATCCAACACTAGCTACTGCTTCTTCATATAATTTTCTTCCTCCACCATACTCCATCCATCCCATTACTTCTTGAGATGACATTCCGTATGAAGGTCCAGTTCCAAAAAGTGAAGCTGCAGCATTTTTACCATACCAATATGCTGTCACCCAGTGACCCATATCAACTACGCCTGAACTTACTGCTTGTCCAATTTCTGAAGTTTTTACAATTGCTCCAACCGGCTGAAGATCAATTTTAAGTGTTCCCCCAGACATGTCGTTAACCATTTTACAATAGTCACCAGCCATTTCATAAAAGATGTTAGCGCCTGAAGGCCAAGCTGCTTGCATCTTTAATGTAACGTGTCCATCTGCTCTCGCAATGTTTGGCATTGCAACTGTTGCAGCTGCAACTGCTCCAGCTTTAGCGGCAGTTTTAAAGAACTTACGTCTTGAAGATGTTCTGATCTTCAATGATTTATTTTCTTTTGTCATTATTTCTCCTGTTACGTTAATTAACATGAGCAGTTAAATATACTTAGCTGTAAGAGTCTATAGTCAAAGTGGCGTAGATAATCTTTATTTCAATCTCAAGTAGAATAACCTTAGTTATTTATTATTAATTCACTTTATTTTTACAATTTCCTGTTTTGAAAAATTCATCAATGTTATCAATTGCTAAATTTGCCATTGCAATCCTTGTATGTTTTGTTGCACTTCCGAGATGTGGTAAAATGAAAACACTTTTTATTTTTAGATAGCCTGGGTTTAAATTTGGCTCACCCTTATAAACATCAAGCCCTGCTGCATAAATTTTTCTTCTATTTAATGCATCTATTAAGGCCTCATCATCAACAATATCTCCACGTGCTACATTCGTAATAACCGCACCTGTTGGAAAATATTCTAATGTTTCTTTATTAATTAAATTTTCTGTCTCTTTAGTTGCAGGACAACAAATTGACAATACATCTGAAACTTCAAAAAGATTTTTTAAGCTGTCATGGTAAATGGCACCTTGTTCTTTTTCTTCACTAAGTTTTGATCTGTTATGATAGTGAATAATCATTCCTAAAGATTTTGCTATTGTTGCAATTTTTTGTCCTATTCTACCCATTCCTAGAATTCCAAGTCTTGTTCCTGTTAATTGTTTTCCAATTAAATAATCTGCTGACCACTTCCAATTACTTTCTTTTGCGCTTTGAATTCCTTCCGATACCCTTCTACATGCACCTAGTATTAAGAGTATTCCAATTTCAGCAGTCGCATCTGATAAAACTTCAGGAGTATTTGTGACTGCAATTCCTCTTTTTTTTGCTACCTCTAAATCAATATTACCAAAACCAACTGCAAAGTTTGAAATTATTTTTATAGTATTTGGTAATTTATTTATCATCTCTTCATCCATTTTATCTGTAAGAGATGTTAAAACTGCATCACAGCCTTGACTCATTTCTATTAATTTTGCTTGAGAATATAATTCATCATTTGAATTAAGTTTTGCCTCAAACATTTTTGTAGCTTTATCTTCGCTGTCTTTAATTAATTTTCGTGTGATTAAAATTTTTTTCATCTTTATTTTTTTAGATTAATTTAAATCAAAGATTTTGCCTGGATTCATAATATTGTTCTCATCCAAGCTTCTCTTTATTGACTTCATTACTGGAATATTATCAGGGTGTTCTTTTAGTAGATAGTGTTTTTTTTGTAATCCAATACCATGTTCACCTGTTATCGTACCCTCTAATTCAAGAGCCTTGCTAATAAGATCATCGCTATATTTTCTAATTTTTTTTTGTTGTTCTTTATTATTTGGATCAAATAAAATTATTGAATGAAAATTGCCATCACCAACATGTCCAACCATTGGTGCAATTAAATTATGTTTTTTTACTTCTTTTTCAGCCCAAGAAATACATTCAACTAAATTAGAAATTGGAACACAAACATCTGTTGAGTATACTTTCATGTTGTTTCCTAAAGCTTTTACAGACCAATAAACATCATGTCTTGCTTGCCACAACTTATTTCTTTCCTCTATCGACACTGCCCATTTAAAATCTCCACCTTCATTATTTTTAGATAGTTCTTCAACTAGTTTTATTGCTTCCTTATTTGAACTTTCACTTCCATGAAATTCAAAAAATAATGTTGGGGATGCTTTTATATTTTCTAATTTTGAATACTTTATACTTATTTCCATCTGATCTTTGTTTAACATTTCTATTCTAGCAATAGGTATTCCATATTGGATTACTTCTTGAGCTGTTTGAACTGCTGAGTCTAAATCTGGAAAATAACAAACGGCACTCATTATACTTTCTGGAATTGGGGACAGTCTTACTTGTATTTCTGTAATTATCCCAAGAGTTCCTTCTGAGCCTATAAATAAATTTGTTAAATTATAACCTGCGGAAGATTTTTTTGTCCTCGCACCTGTTTTAATTATCTCTCCGTTAGCAAGCACAACTGTTAAACCTGATATCACAGTTCTCATTGTTCCATACTTAACAGCCATAGTTCCAGATGCTGAGGTTGATGCCATTCCACCAATTGCAGCGTCGGCTCCAGGGTCAATTGGAAAGAACACTCCATCTTCTCTTAGATATTCATTTAACTGTTTTCTAGTAACATTTGCTTGAACTCTACAATCAAAATCAGCAGCATTAACATTTAAAATTTTATTCATTTTTTCTAATGAAATTGTAATACCATTTGAATTTCCAACAACATTTCCCTCTAAAGATGTACCTGTACCAAAAGGTACTACAGGGATTTTATGATCGTTACATAGTTTAAGAATTTTTGAAACTTCTTCATTTGTTTCTGGAAAAACAACTGCTTTAGATAAAACTGGTTCATAAGTATCTTCACCTCTTGCATAATTAGCTCTTGTGGATTCTGAAGTTGAAAATCTTCCGTTGAAAATTTTCTTTAATTCACTGTGGACTAATTCATTCATAAGTGAATATTAGTAAAAAAATTTTAAAAAATATAGCTTATTTAGTGAGCATTTTCTTAAGGTTTTCCAATGCATTGGAAATATTATCCTGTGAACATGCAAAACTGAACCTTACATAATCGCCAGAAGTTTTTCCAAAAGCTGTGCCTGGCACTATTGCAACTCCTGCTTCATGCATTGCTTTTTTACAAAACTCGGCACCATTCATTCCTGTTCCAATGACTTTAGGAAATGCATAAAAAGCTCCACCAGGTAAACTACATTCTATGCCAGGTAAATTATTTAGACCTTCATGAATTAGTTTCCTTCTTACAGTAAATTCTTTCATCATTTCATTAATAGAATCATCTGGGCCATCTAACGCTGCAATACCTGCAAATTGAGCAGCTGCATTTACACAAGAAACACTATTTATTAAAAGTTTATTTACATGTGGTACCAGTTCTTTAGGCCAAAAACTCCATCCTAGTCTCCAACCGGTCATTGAATATGCTTTGCTCCATCCCTCTAATACAATTAATCTTTCTCTTAATTCTGAATAATTAAAAAATGACGGCATCTCTTTATTGTCAAAGATTTGTCTACTGTAAATCTCATCACTCAAAATAGTTACATGTGGATATTTTTTTAAACCCTCGGCCAATACATCAATAACTGATTTTTCTACAAAACTTCCAGTTGGATTATTTGGGTTAATTAATATTAATAATCTGGTTTTATCAGTAATCAGTGATAAGATTTTTTCTGGATTTATTTTTAAGTCTTTATCTTCTGTCAAATCATAAGGTACAGAAGTTGAGCCTGTATAATTAATCATTGATTCATAAATTGGAAAAGCGGGAGTTGGGTGAATTATTTCTGCACCTGGTTCACCAAAGCATTGAATTGCATAACTCATTGTTGGTTTTCCACCTGGCATGATTAAAATTCTCTCGAAATCAACATCAACACTGTAATGTTTTTTAATCCATCTAGTTACAGCCTGTCTACATTCAGGAATTCCATTGGACATTACATATCCATGATGACCATCATCTAAAGCTTTTTTTGCTGCTTCAACTATATGTTTCGGTGTTTTAAAATCTGGCTGGCCCAACCCCATATGGATCATTGGGTTCCCTTTAGCTTCTAATGCTTTAGCTTCAGCTAAAACTGAGAATGCAGATTCTGTTCCTAAATTTTCTAAATTTTTTGCAAGTTTCATTCTATTTTCCTTTTTAATTTTTTTATTTTCTATAAATTAATTTTGAACTATTCAACTCTTTTAAATTTTTACAACCCATTAAGACCATATTTCTATTAATTTCATCGTACATATTTTGTAATAGACGTTCCACACCTGGTTGACCCCCAGCACTCAGGGCAAATAAAAACATTTTTCCAAAACTGCAAGCAGTTGCACCTGCCGCTATAGCTTTTAATACATGTGTTCCTCTTCTAACCCCTCCATCTAAAACTATTTCTAGTTTGTCACCAACAGCTTCTCTAATGGCTGAAACCTGATCAAAAGGTGAACGTGATCCATCTAACTGACGACCTCCATGATTTGAAATCATTATTGCAGTACATCCAATATCAATAGCTCTTTTTGCATCCTCAACTGACATCACTCCTTTTAATGCAAAAGGGCCATTCCATTTTTTTACACAATACTCCGCATCTTTCCAACCCATAGCTGGGTCGTATTGTTCATTTATATATTCAATAACTGATTTTGAAATATTTGTTCCTTTGTCAGTTTTTTTTGCGACATTTGATAATTCAAATTTTTTATGAGTAAAATAATTAAATACCCACTCGGGACGCATCACAAAACTCATTAAACTTTGTAATGTAAGTTTAGGTGGGGTTGTAAAGCCTGTTCTATGATCTTTTTCTCTATTACCAGCAACCAAGGTATCAACTGTTAAACACATTGCATCAAATCCAGAGTTTTTTGCTCTATCTATTAAATCATCCGAAATTGATCGATCTTTATGAACATAAAGTTGAAATAGTTTTGGTCCATTTGATATTTGAGAAACCTCTTCTATAGTATTATTTCCCATTGATGACATACTATAAAAGGTTCCAAATTTTTCTGCGGCCCTTGCCGATGCTAAATCTCCTTGGTGGTGATAAAGTCTTTGCATAGCAGCTGGTGAAAGAAAAATTGGCATTTCAATTTTTTTTCCAAAGAGTGTTGTTGATAAATCTGGCTTGCCAACGCTTGCAAGGATATTAGGAACTAAGTCACAATCATTAAAAGATTCAGTATTTCTTCTTAGTGTTAACTCATCATCTGCACCACCGTCGATATAATGAAAAATTGGTGAAGGTAATTTTTTTTTAGCTAGCTTTCTAAAATCACTGAAGTTATGACAATCCTTTAAGTTCACTATTTTCTAAATCTTAAGTTATCTCTGTTGAGGTCGCTAATTTTGGTACAGCCCATCAATTTCATGTCTCTCACTAATTCAGCTTTATACTTTTCTATAGCTCTCTCAACACCTGCTTGTCCCCCAGCAGCTAAAGCATAAAGATATAATCTTCCTCCCGAACATGCTTTTGCACCTAGTGATAATGCTTTTAACATATGAGTTCCTCTATGAATTCCGCCTTCGCAAATAACATCAAGTTTATCTCCGACAGCATCAACAATTTCTGCTAACTGATCAAAAGGAGCTCTCGATCCATCAAGTTGTCTTCCACCATGATTTGAAACCATTATACCAGTACAACCAATATCAACCGCGCGCTTTGCATCTTCAACACTCATTATTCCTTTTAAAGCAAAATGACCACCCCATTGAGAACAGAGTTTTTCTGCATCTTTCCAATTCATAGATTGATCTAACATAGTAGAAAAGTAATTTCCTATTGAAGTATTAGTGTCCGTACCCTCTTTTACATAATCTTGAAGATGAGGTAATTCAAATTTACCTTTTGTTAAATAATTTATTCCCCACATTGGTTTTGTTGCAAAACTAAAAAGACTTGAAGGTGTAAGCTTTG
>Ga0209709_10002525_pt1 | contig 15850 bp, 20 predicted proteins | sample ArcticOcean_MG_C_2_FD_187435 | JGI IMG/M metagenome (GOLD analysis project Ga0209709, IMG submission 187435) | Marine microbial communities from western Arctic Ocean - ArcticOcean_MG_CB4_136 (SPAdes) (version 2) | ecosystem: Environmental > Aquatic > Marine > Oceanic | place: Arctic Ocean... | reverse complement strand
ACATTGTTATCTTTTACGCTTACTTCAACTATGGGACTGTCCTCCTAAGGAACATCTATTAATTTATTGAAGGTCTTGTAACACTGGCATATAATTATGTCTACCTAATAAATTTAAAAAAATGAATCAAAATATTGATAAAAATACTCTTTTAGAAGAGTTTCTGGTGTCATTAAACGCTGACAGATGGATAAATTCAAACTATTTAAGTGTAGTTTCAAAAAGTGCTGTAAGTGATGTTATTTGGAATAGTAATTTTCCATTAAAATTAAGGGATCTTACAATATTCTTTATAAACAATTCACTAGAAAAAATTGAAGTGCCCACTAGAGATCAATTTATTGAAATGAAAACACAAGCAAGACTTGAGGTAATTTTATTATCTTACCTCAATCAATTTAAAGATAATAAGTTAGTTATAAAGAGATTAATTGAATATTTTAAGAGCACTAAATCACTGACAACCGCTCCTGAGTCAATCTATTTAATCTCTGATAAATTTTGGAACTTAATAGAAGATACTTCAGTTGATTTTAATTTTTATACAAAAAGATTTATTCTAATGAGTGTAATTGTTCCAACTATATTATTTTGGGTAGATGATGACTCGGATAATAATCTAAACACTAATAAGTACATAAAAAAGTGTTTCAATCGATCAATGAGAATTGGAAAAATTAAAAATAAGATAAAAGAAGCTTTTTCCAAATTTTTATAATTTTTTAAAGACAGTCTAAATAAATGTAATATGGCCCATTTTTCGTCCAGGCTTTATTTCTTTTTTATAATAATTGTGTAGATTTGTTTTTTTAAAATTAAAAAATTCTTTTTTGGTTTTTATCTGGCTGATATTGGAAATATCATTTCCAATTAGATTTTTCATTACTGCTGGCTTTATTATATTCACTTTTCCCAATGTATTATTTGTAATAGCTCTTAGGTGTTGCTCAAATTGACTCGTTTTACATGCTTCAATTGTTACATGCCCTGAGTTATGAACTCTTGGAGCCATTTCATTAGCAATTAAATTATCTGAAGCATCAATAAAAAATTCAACACATAGAACACCAACATACTTTAGTTTATTTAAAATCTTTATTATATGTTCTTTAGCTAAATTTTCAGTTTTCTTATTAGTACGAGAAGGTATCCGAGTGATATCTAGGATATGATTTTTATGGATATTTTTGAATGATGGAAATACTTCAATATTTCCATCAGAAGTACGCGCCCCAATAATAGATATTTCTTTTTTAATATCTATTTTTTCTTCTATAATACAATTGACTTTATTTAACTTATTCCAACTCTCTAATAAGTCTGAGTAGTTATTGATAGTATACTGTCCTTTGCCATCATAACCTAAACGAGCAGTCTTAATTATTGATGGGAATGATATTTCTTTCTTTATAATCTTAAGATCAAGATTTTTTTTTAAAATTAATGTTTTGGCGCAGGGTATATTATTGTCATTAAAAAATTTCTTTTCTTTCACTCTATCTTGAGTAATCTTAAGTGCATGAATTGGAGGGAAAATTGGAACTAGCTGTTCAATTATTTTCAGTGACTTGGTTGGAATATTTTCAAATTCATAGGTAACTACATCTACTTGATTAATGAATTTTTTTATTTTTTTAATATCATCAAAATCACCATAGTATACTTTAGCGACTTTTGCAGCAGGCGCGTCTTTTGTGTTTGAATATATTAGAGGGGCTATATTTAGTTTTTTAGAAGCTTTAGCCAACATCATTCCCAGTTGACCACCACCAATAATTCCAACTTTAATTTTTTTTTTCATTAATTATGGCTTAAGTAAAACACTTTGTGTTTGTTTCAATCGCCATTTTTCATATTTTGCACTAATAGTCTTATCGTTTAATCCAAGTATAGAAATTGCAAGAAGGGCAGCATTTACGGCACCAGCCTCACCTATTGCAAGAGTACCAACTGGAACTCCTTTTGGCATTTGTGCGATAGACAATAGACTATCTAATCCATCAAGTTGCTTTGATCTAATTGGCACACCTAGTACAGGAATTTTTGTTTGAGAAGCGGTCATTCCAGGTAAGTGTGCTGCTCCACCTGCTCCAGCAATAATAATTTGAATTCCTCTTTTTTCAGCCTTATTAGAAAAATCACTCATCCTTTTTGGTGTTCTGTGAGCAGAGATTACCTTAATTTCGTGAGGAATTTTAAAATCCTTAAGAGTTGAAGCGGCATGTTCCATTGTTGACCAATCAGATTTACTGCCCATGATAATACTTACTAAAGGCTTTTTTTTCATTAGACTAGAAAACTTATTCCTCAGAGTTAGAGGCTACTTCAGAATCAGCTTTTGATTGTAGTTCCTCTTGTTTTTGTTGCTGTAATATTTTTTCTTCTTTTATTTTTTTCTTAGCAGCTCTATCTTGAGATCGTGCAGCTTTTTCCAAAGCATCATCTAGATCTATTTGTTTACATAGACCTAAGCCTACAGGATCTTGAGGTCTAATATTAGACATATTCCAGTTAGCTTTAGTTTTTATTGAAACAATCATATTTTTTGTACTTCCAACTAAATTTGCAATTTGAGAATCTTTTAATTCAGGGTGATTTCTTAGAAGCCAAGAAATTGCATCAGGTCTCTCCTGTCTTTTTGATAATGGAATATATTTCTTTTGCTTAGGATCTTTTTCTGTTTGAAGAGTTATTTCATTCTGAATTAATTCAAGTGAATGTTCAGGATTATTAGTTGCTTTTTCAATTTCTTCTTTAGTAAGTTGATTGGTACTCATAGGATTTAAACCTTTTATACCCACGCCAACTTCGCCATCGGCAATACCTTTAATTTCTAATTCATGCATTCCAGAAAAATCAGCAATTTGTTTAAAAGTTAAAGCTGTATTTTCAACAAGCCAAATAGCAGATGCTTTGGGCATTAGTGGTAATGTCATAGTTTTGATCCTAAAATTAAATATAAAAAAACCTTATATTTGAATTTATTTACTTTTAAAAGGAGATACTAGAATTTTAATAGGAGTTTTCCTATATTTTCATTATTTTCCATATATTCATGGGCTTTTTTAACTTCACTAAAACTAAATTCTTTGTCAATTACCAGTTTTAACGATTTCTTTTCAAATAAAGGCCAAATATGGGTTTGAAGAGAATCTCTGATTTTTTGCTTTTCATCGTCTAAACGTACTCTTAATGTTGAGCCAGTAACTATTAGTCTTTTTAGCATAATAGGCAATAAATTTGCCTTAACAACAGGCCCTTGAAGATACGCAATATTAATAAGTCTCCCAAATTTATTTAAAATATTTATATTTTTTTGAAAATATTCTCCCCCAACAATATCAAGTATGACATCAACTCCACTTATCTCGTTTTTAATAACTTCCTCAAAATCTTCGTCTTGATAATTAATTGTTTTAAAGGATCCAAGATTATCCATAAAAATTTTTTTCTTACTCGAACCTACGGTTGTTAGATATTTTATTCCCATTGCTTGGGCAATCAATGCCGCTGTTATTCCTATACCACTAGCGCCACCATGTATGAGTAGTGTTTCATCTTTTTTAAGTAACCCTGAGTCAAATAGATTAGTCCATACTGTAAAAAAAGTTTCTGGTATAGCTGCGGCCTCAATAATACTTACTCCTTTAGGTATGGGTAGAACAGTCGCTAATGTTGTTTTAACATATTCTGCATATCCACCTCCAGTTACTAGTGCGCAAACTTCTTTATCTTTAAACTTTGGATCTATATTTTTTCCAATTTCAACAATCCTACCTGATACTTCAAGTCCTAGAATTTCTGATGCACCCTTTGGTGGTGGATAACCTCCTTGTCTTTGTAATATATCTGGTCGATTAATACCGGCAGCAGCAACCTTGATTAAGACTTCATTATTATTAATAATTGGTTTTGGAGTTTCGCCACTATACATGACTGAAGGGTCTCCATATTTATCAAATAAAATTGCTTTCATAAATAATGACTATTTATGAGTACAAAGAAATTCTCAAGTAAAATAGTTTTATGAGGTTTTAAGGTTACTAAATCTTTTATTAAATTTACTAACTTGACCTTTGTCTTGAACTTTTTGAGTTCCACCTGTCCAAGCGGGATGAGAAGCGGGGTCTATATCAAGTGTCATAGTATCTCCCTCTTTGCCCCAAGTTGATTTAGTTTCAAACTTAGTGCCGTCTGTCATTACAATATTAATTGTATGGTAATCTGGATGAGTATCTTTTTTCATAATGTATGTTTATTTCCGTTTAAATAACTTATAAGATCTAATAAATCAATCTCTATTTTTATAAATTGAATTTAATAAATATCAAAAAAATGACTAAAAAATCAATATATAGGAGGCTTTTAATAACTTCTGACCTTCAATTTGTTTGCGTTATGTTGGTATTTGCCATTACTGGGTCTATGTCTCTATATGTGTCACAACTGGTAATAGAGATAATGAATATAGATTTGAGCAACTTATCCCCCCTTATTTTTTGGCCAATTAGAATATTATCCGTATTTATATTTTATCAGATATTGCTAATAATTGTCGCCATTCCATTTGGACAATTTAACTATTTTCTTAGAATTGAAAAAAAGATGTTAAGTAGATTTGGATTAAACCTTAATTAATTTAAGTAACTGATCGTGAATCTTAAAGTTTGAACTAACAATATTGCCACTTTCTAAAAATCCATTCATTCCCTTGTGATCTGTAACGCTACCACCAGCCTCAGCTACAATTAGTGCTCCAGCTGCAATATCCCATATTTTTAAATTTTTTTCCCAAAAGCCATCAAATTTTCCAGCAGCAACATATACTAGATCAAGGGAGGCTGTGCCAAATCTTCTAATTGCAGCTGCATTCTCCATTACCTTAGTTAAGCCAATAAGATAGCCTGCATGGTCTGATAATCCCTTGTGCGGTATTCCAGTGCCAATAGTGCAGCTATCAAATTTATCACGCACTGAAACTCTTAATCTTTTATTATTACAGAATGCACCTTTGCCTCTAACTGCCCAAAATAAATCATCCGTAATAGGATTGTAGACAATGCCGGATAATGTTTCACCATCTTTTTGAAGCGCAATAGTAATTGCAAAGTGCGGTATGCCAAATAAGAAATTTGTTGTGCCATCTAGTGGATCAATTATCCATTTCATACCTGAGTTAGTTTTACTATTTTTTATAAAACCAGCTTCTTCAGCAAGAATATCATAGTCTGGATAAGCTCTGGAAAGTTCATTTATTAAAATTTTTTCAGATTGAATATCGGCAGCTGATACAAAATCTGATACACCCTTAATAGATACCTGTAAGTTTTCTACTTCACCAAAGTCTCTAACAAGTTTTTTCCCTGCTTGTCGAGCTGCTGTAAACATCGTGTTAATATGTGGGCTACTATAACTCATTTATCATTACGCTTAAGGTAAGTCATATCTTCAGTGTTAATAACTATTTCTTCACCTTGGTCTATGAATGGTGGAACCATAACCCTTAAATCATTATCTACAATCGCTGGCTTATTTGATGAGGCAGCTGTTTGGCCTTTTACTACTGCTTCAGTTTCTTTAACTGTAAAAATCATCGTTTTTGGAAGCTGAAGACCAATTGGAACTTCGTCATAAAGTTCTAGAGTAACCTCTTCATTTTCTCTCAACATTTTTGCCTTGTCAGCAACAAATTCTTCATTGAGCTCAATTTGTTCATATGAAGTTAAGTTCATAAAAACTAGTTTATCTTCTTGTTTATATAAGTATTGAAATTGCTCTTCTTCAACTCTAGCGCGCTCTACTTGTTCTGAGGCTCTAAATCTCTCATTTAGTTTGGAGTTATTTTTTAGGTTTTTCATTTCAACCTGATTAAACGCACCACCTTTTCCAGGCTTTACATGCTGAGCTTTAGTCACTACCCATAGCGCATTTTGATGTTCTATAATCATACCGGGTTTAACGGCATTGCCATTAATTTTCATAAATATTAATTCTCTATGTCTTTATTCCAATTTCCAAGAGCTGCTTTTTTATTCATTAAAGCTCTATGTGAAAATGCAGATTGTGCGCTAGCTATATTTTCTTTCTTACCCATCCAAACTTTTAATGCCGCTTGCTGAAGAGCACGTCCATAAGAAAAACTTAATTTCCAACTGAATTCACCAATTTTATTCATTGCATCTAAATGAGCTGTGGCATTAATATCAGATTGACCACCTGATAAGAAAGCAATTCCTGGTAATTCTTTTGGTACATTTTCCAACAAACACCTTACTGTTTTTTCTGCTACTTCTTGTATTTCAGCTTGATTAGGGCAGCTAGCTCCTGAGATAACCATATTTGGTTTTAAGATTGTTCCTTTGATATCTACATTCATATCTTTAAGGTGTTTAAAAAGAGATTTTAAAACTCTTGAAGTTGCATCGTAACATTCATCTATTGAGTGTGAACCATCCATAAGTACCTCAGGTTCAACTATAGGAACCATTTTATTTGCTTGTACAATTTTAGCGTAATTTGCAAGCCTAAGCATATTTTCATCTATACAGTCATCAGTTGGAATACCGTTACCTATATTGATAACAGCGCGCCATTTAGTAAATTTGGCTCCTATTTGATAATATTCTTTACATCTTTGATCTAAATCATCAAGACCATTAGTAATTGTTTCTTTGGAACCTTCGCTGATAGGAGTCAATCCTTTATCTACCTTAATACCAGGAAGTGCACCTTGATTTGAGATTACTTGTACGAGAGAAGTACCGTTCTCTGCATTTTGTTTTAGAGTTTCTTCAAATAAAATAACCCCACCAATATTATCTTTCATGCCATCAGCTTGAAAAAGCATCTCACGATAAGTTCGACGACTTTGTTCGGTAGATTCGATGTCAATTGAATCAAATCTTTTTTTTATTGTTCCTGTACTTTCATCAGCAGCAAGAATTCCCTTACCATTAGAAACAATATATTCTGCAATCTTATTTAAATCATTTACTGACATTTTTTTAAACTTTCATCTTTATGTATTGTATGGTTATAAAATATTTTGTGCTACCAAGCCCGGCAATTGCTTTCCTTCTAATAACTCAAGTAAAGCACCTCCGCCAGTAGAAATATAGGTAAATTTATCCCTAACACCAGCCATTTCTATTGCTGAAACAGTATCCCCGCCACCTGCAAATGATTGAATTTTTCCAGCTTGCGTTAATTCTGCAATATATTCAGCTATTTCAATTGTAGCTTTATTAAAAGGAGCAATTTCAAAAACTCCTGGAGGACCATTCCAGAATACAGTTTTAGACGATTTTATTAGTTCTTTTAATTCTTTTATTGAAATTGGTCCAATATCAAGAATCATTTCATTAGATTCTATTTTATCTATTTTTTTAATATTTGTATTAACATTATTCTCTAACTTTAAAGCTGTCGTTGCATCGTTAGGTAATACAATCTTACAATTATTTTTATCTGAAAAGATAAATATATCCTCAATAATATCTTGAACATCTTTTTCAACTAGAGATTTCCCAATATTATGACCTTGGTGTTTAATAAAGCTATTAGCCATACCTCCGCAAATAGCAATAGCTGACATTTTTTTAGCAAGGTTTTTAATTATTGAAATTTTTGTTGAAATCTTAGAGCCACCCATAATTGTAATAGCAGGCTCATCTGGATCAGTAATAATTTTGTTTAGATTAAGTAGCTCTTCATAAAGCAGTTCTCCACAATAAGATGGCAAGTATTTAGTAATAGCGGAAATAGAAGTATGAGAACGGTGTGAGCATGCAAATGCATCGTTAATATAAATATCAGCTAGGTGAGATAAAGATTTTGCAAAACTTGCATCGTTCATTTCTTCTTCTTTATAGAATCTACAGTTTTCTAATAAAATTATTTTATCAGAATCTATTTCAGAAATTTGTTTTTTTACATTTGTACCAATGCAATCTGAAATAAATATGATATCTTTATTAAGAGCTTTTTTTAGTGGTTCAACCAATTGTCTTAGAGATAGATCTTTGTTGACTTCACCTTTAGGACGGCCAACATGTGATAAAATTATAATTTTAGAGTTTAGATCTATAAGTTTTGAAATTGATTTCTGTATTCTTATAATTCTTTCACTTTTATGTAAATCGGCAGAATCTAGTGGTACATTGAGATCAAATCTAATTAAAACAGTCTTATTTTTCTCATTAAATCTTTTGACCTTATTCAGATCTATCATCTTATTTTGATTTACTCATTACGATTGCGGTATCACACATTCTATTTGAGAAGCCCCATTCGTTATCATACCAACTAAGCACACGACCAAATGTTCCATCAATTACTTGAGTTTGAGTTAAGTCAAAATTTGATGATGCTGGATTGTGGTTAAAGTCACTAGAGACTAGAGGCTCTGAATTTACAGTTAAAACTCGCTTAAAATTTTTAGTTTTTGAAGCTTTAGTCATTGCCTTATTTATATCATTAGCGGTAACTTTATTTTTAGTAACAAACTTAAAATCAATTAAAGACACATTCGGAGTAGGAACTCTTATTGCCGATCCATCTAATTTTCCAGCTAATTCTGGCATAACAAGTCCAACGGCTTTTGCCGCACCGGTAGATGTAGGTATCATAGAAAGTGCGGCCGCTCGAGCTCTTCTTGGGTCTGAGTGAAAGGTATCTAATACTTTTTGATCGCCTGTATAGGCATGAATTGTAGTCATATAGCCATGAACGATGCCAAAATTATCATTTAATACTTTTGTAACAGGAGCTAGGCAGTTTGTTGTGCAAGATGCATTAGATACCACTGTATCTTTTTTAGTTAGAGTTTCATGATTAACTCCATAAACAATAGTCTTATCAGCGTCACTACAGGGAGCCGATACTAGAACTTTTTTTGCACCAGCAGTTAAATGCATTGAAGCAGTTTCTTTAGAGGTAAATAAACCTGTACACTCAAAAACAATATCTATTTTTAATTTTTTCCAAGGAAGTTGTTTGGGATCGCGTTCTTTTAATACAGCAATTTTCTTTTTCCCAACAATCATGTGGCCATTTTTAATATTCACTTTTTCTTTTAATGGCCCATGAATTGAATCATACGAAAGTAAAAAAGCATTTGTTTCTACTGGTGCCAGATCATTAATAGCTACAATATTTATATCTTTTCTTTTATTTTCAATTATTGATCTTAAAACCAATCTACCAATTCTACCAAAACCACTAATTGCAACATTTATTGCCATATTTAACTCCCTATATTTTTTTAATTATTTGTTTATAAATTTTTTCAGCCGATAATCCAAAATGTTCATAAAGCTCTTCATAAGGAGCGCTCGCTCCAAAACTCTCAATGCTTATATTTAAGGTGCCTTCTGGACATATGTCATTCCATCCCATTTTGACCCCAGCTTCAATAGAAACATTTACTTTTGAATTTCCTTTAATCTTTTTTTGATAAGAAATTTTTTGATTTTTAAATAATTCAAAGCACGGAACAGATACAATTCGACAAGAAATTTTATTATTATTTAATAGCCTTTTAGTAGAAATTGCCAAATTAACTTCGGAGCCCGATGCGTATAGAGTAACAGTAGGATTTTTTGAAGAACTTTCTAATTCATAGGCACCAAGTGCAGATAGATTTTCTTTGCTAAATGTATTTCGAATTGGAGATAGCTTTTGTCTCGTTAAGGCCATTACGCTAGGACTTTTGATAGAACTTAGCGCCTGCTCCCAGCACTCAATAGTTTCGTAGGTATCGGCGGGCCTGTAAACATTTACATTTGGAGTAGCCCTTAAACTTGCTAATTGCTCAATTGGCTGATGTGTTGGTCCATCTTCACCTAATCCAATAGAGTCATGAGTAAGAACGTAGATCACTCTCTGTTCCATTAAACCTGAAAGCCTAATAGATGGCTTACAATAATCAGCAAAGATTAAGAAAGTTCCACCGAACGGAATAATTCCTTGATGTAAAGACATACCATTCATGATAGCAGCCATCGCATGCTCTCTAATTCCATAATATATGTACTGGCCATCATACTTTGGAGAAGAGATAATTTTTGCTTCTTTAGCTTTAGTATTATTTGAACCAGTTAGATCAGCTGAACCACCTATAAATTCTGGAATTAAACTACTTATTCTATTGATAACCATCTCTGATGATTGTCTTGTTGCAACTGAGATAGGATTTTTAATCAATTCTTTCTTAAATGCAGTCAAAGTCTTAGCAACCGTTGCCGGCATTTTACCATTTATTCTTCTATTGAATTCCAGCTTTTCTTTTGCTGAAATTTTTGAGAAATTTTGATTCCATTTTTTAAATTCATTTTTGCCATATTTGGAACATGTGCGCCATTGACCCAATACCTTTGCGGGTATTTTAAATGGAGCATTAGGCCAATTTAGAATTTCTCGAGTAAGTTTTATTTCATCTTTGCCTAGAGGTGAGCCATGCGCAGAAGATTTACCTTCTTTATTTGGTGATCCAAAACCAATTTTAGTTTTACAACTTATTAAAGTAGGTTTTTTTGATTTTTGAGCTGACTTAATTGCTTTTGCTATTGCATCTGGATTGTGTCCATCGATTGAGATTGTGTTCCATTGATAAGATTTAAATCTATTGGTTGTATTTTCAGAATTTGCTAAGCTTACAGGTCCATCAATAGATATGCCGTTATCATCAAAAAAAACAATCAATTTATTTAGCTTTAGGTGACCAGCCAAAGACGCAGCCTCATGACTAATTCCTTCCATAAGATCACCATCACTTGCAATAACATAAGTGAAGTGGTCTGAAATTTTTCCAAAAGAGCTGGCTAAAATTCTTTCACCTAATGCCATCCCCACAGCATTCCCCAACCCTTGACCAAGTGGTCCAGTTGTTGTTTCAATACCGCTAATATGACCAAATTCTGGATGACCAGCACATTTGCTGTTTAATTGTCTAAAGTTTTTAATATCTTTAATTGTAATATCTTTATATCCAGTAAGATAAAGTAAAGAATAAAGCAGCATTGAACCATGTCCCGCTGAAAGAATAAATCTATCTCGGTTAAACCATTTAGGGTTAGCTGGATCAAATTTTAAAAATTTTGTAAATAGAACTGTAGCAATATCTGCCATGCCCATGGGTAGACCAGGGTGTCCACTATTAGCTTGTTGCACTGCATCAATCGATAAGAATCTTATGGCGTTTGCAAGCTCATTGTGGGTCTTTTTTTTTGTTTCTTTAGGCATTTAGAAAGATAAAGGCTTACAAATGGTTGATTGATATAATTAGTACCTACCTCAGACTCTTAAATGATTATCTTAAATAAAGAAAGTAAAATATTGCAGAATTTTTTAATTTTTTCCTATTGACGGTAGATAGAAAAGACAGTTAAATCATAATAATTATTTGGGAATAACTTGTGACAAATTTAGATTCTGCTGAAAAAAAACTTCACGAAACAATAGCAAGGCTATCACACGAGGTTGATAAACTATCAATTAAAATAAAAGAAATTCCAATTTTAGAAAACAAAAATAACGACCTAGCTCAAAAAAATCATAATTTAGATAATGAAGTAAAAATTCTTAAGTCTGATTTTATTGAATTAAAGAACTTTGCCGGCAGTATATCAGAGCAGCTAGATGAAAGTATTTATAGCATTAAGGATATATTAGATTCATAAGATATGCCTGAGATTAACATAAATATTAATGACCAAGATTATACTGTTGTGTGTGACCCAGGTGAAGAACAGCATTTGAAATCACTTGCCTCACAGATTGATTTTAAGGTCAGAGAATTAACTAAAAGATTTGGAAAAATAGGCGAAACTCGTCTTATGGTTATGGCATCATTATTAATGGCTGATCAGGCCCAAGAACTATCTAAGCAAAATAAAGATAGTCTTATCAAAATAAAATCTCTTGAGGCCTCACTTGATGAAAATGAAACAAGAACAATTAATAATCAAGATAAAAGCTCAGACTATTTGGAGCTAACGAATGAAAAGATTAATGATCTGTTAAGTAAAATTGCATCAATAAATTAATATCCTAAAAATTATGTCTGATCTTAGCAACAAGTTTGAGAAATCAGCTTTACGCAAATTTCTATTAAACAGAAGGTCTTCTTATGTCAGTAGAAATGATTTCGTTAATAACCTACATATTCATGTGCAACCTTTAATTGATTCACTTGTTTCAAGAAATGTATCTATTTTCCAGCCTTACAATAATGAAATAGATACAAATGATTTAATTAATTTTTTATTTTCAAAAAGAATATCTCTCTCTCTCCCATGTATAATTGAAGAATCTAACCAAATGATATTTAGAGAATGGAAAAATGGAGATGAGCTAATAAAAGGAAAGTATGGAATACTAGAACCAAGTGAAAAAAATAAAGTTATTATTCCATCTGTGTTATTTGTTCCACTTCTTGCGTTTGACGATAATGGTAATCGTTTGGGATATGGTGGTGGCTATTATGATAAATATATTGAAGATTTGGAAAATAAAGAAAATATGGTTTTAAAGGTAGGCGTAGGATACTCATTTCAAAAGATTAATGAGGTACCAAATAATAGCATGGATAAAAAACTTAATTGGATTTTAACTGAAAAGTATTTATATAAGATCTAGATGAGAGTATTATTCCTTGGAGATATTATTGGTAGAGCTGGAAGAAGAGCTCTACAGAATAATTTAAAAGATATTAAGCATAAGTATCAAATCGATTTTACAATTATTAATGGAGAAAATTCTGCCGGAGGATTTGGTATTACCCAAGATATATGTAATGATATTTATTCATATGGTGGAGATGTAATCACAACTGGTAATCATTTGTGGGATCAAAAAGAAATAGCGGATTATATTTCAAAAGATGGACACTTATTAAAGCCCTATAATTTTCCAGAAGGTACCCCGGGACTAGGATTTAACATATATAAAACAGCTAATGATGAGAGTATTATGGTTATAAATCTAATTGGTAACGTTTTTATGAAACCAGATGACAACCCTTTTTTGAAAGTTGAAGAAATCATGAGGAAACATCGCCTAGGTAGTGATTTAAAATTTATCTTCGTTGACTTTCATGCAGAAGCCACCAGTGAAAAAGTTGCTATGGGTCATCATTTGGATGGCAGAGTTAGCGCTGTAATAGGAACACATCAACATGTTCCAACTGCAGATGGCCATATACTTGCTGGTGGAACAGCTTATCAGACCGATGCAGGAATGTGTGGAGACTATAATTCAATCATTGGTATGAATAAAGAGCCAATCCTAGACAGATTCCTAGGAATGAAAACTAAGGCAAAATTTTCACCTGCACTAGGTGAGGCTACTTTGTGTGGAGTAATTATTGAGTCAGATTTAGATACGGGTCTTGCTAAAACAATAGAGCCAATTAAAATTGGTGGCGTGTTAGGAAAATAAAAAATGGCTGGGCATTCAAAGTTCAAGAATATTCAATTTCGAAAAGGTGCTCAAGATAAAAAAAGAGCAGTATTATTTTCGAAACTTTCAAAAGAAATAACTGTTGCTGCAAAATCAGGTATGCCTGATCCAGATCAAAATGCACGACTTAGATCAGCAATTCAAGTTGCAAAAGCAGCAAGTTTTCCAAGAGAAAATATTGAAAGAGCGATTAAAAAATCTGCTGACAAATCCATGGGTATGTTCGAAGAAATAAGGTATGAAGGTTTTGGACCAGCTGGAACGTCTATTATTGTCGAGGCTTTAACTGACAATAGAAATAGATCAGCTGCAGATGTTAGGGCAATATTTCAAAAAAATGGAGGCAACTTTGCTGAGAGTGGATCGGTATCACATCAATTCACTCGTTATGGATTTTTAAGATATCCAATATCTATTTGTACTCAAGATGAATTCTTTGCTTCAGCAATAGAGTCAGGTGCAGAAGACTGTTTATTTGAAGATGATTTTTTTGAAGCATTGTGTTCAACTGATAATTTATCAATCTTTTATAGTTCTCTCGAAACTATCTTTGGAGAACCAGAATCTTCAGGGTTTTTATGGAAACCATCTAATTTGATAGAAGTAACTGGAGAGGAAATTAAAACGCTATTTAATTTATTAGATGAGCTAGATGACAATGAAGATGTTCAGACAGTTTTTTCAAATTATGACGTATCTGAAGAAGACATTTCAAGTCTAGCCTAGTTATTATTAACTGTTATTTATTATTAATTAAATTAATCTGTAAATTATAAATAATTTGATTCGAATTAGTATATGTCAGGGAAAGCACCAAAAAGAAAAGGCGATGGGTACGAGCGAGAGTTAGCAAAATATTTTAATAAGTTGGTATTTGATAATGAAGACCTGGTACAAAGAGCTCCTTTGTCAGGCGGCGGTTCTGTAAAATCTTCTGGTGGCAGTGATTTAAAAAATACACCGCACATATATGTTGAGGCCAAAAGAACAGAAAAATTTCAAATACACCAATCTGTTGCACAAGTCAGAGAAAACTTAGAAATTTCAAAATCTGTTTCAATGCCAGTTGTAATTACTCGAAGAAATAGACAAGAAACTGGTGAATCACTGTGTATTATTAAATTAGATGATTTTTTAGAACTGTATAAATTGCTATTGAAAGAGAAAGATTCAAAAGTTTAGTTATATTGCCGCAATTATGACATTTTTTTAACTCATTAAAGTATTATGGAAACAGATGTATTGGAATTAAGCACTCAAGTTAATGATGAGTTTACGTTAATATCACTTTTCTTTAGGGCTGATTTAGTTGTTAAACTAGTTATTCTAATACTTTTTGCTGCATCTATTTTTTCATGGGCAATCATAATTCAAAAGATAAAACTTTTTAAAAGGATAAAAGAGCTTAGTGATAATTTTGATTCTGTTTTTTGGTCTGGGAAATCGATTAAAGAAATACAAAAAGAACTTGAAGATGAAGAAGATTTTCCTGTAAAAAATGTATTTGAAGAGGCGGTAAAAGAAATAAAAAAATCTGAAAGTGAAAAGAGTGTTTCTACTCTTCCAAATCGCCTTGATATTGTAATAGAGTCTTCTATAGATTTAGAAACTGAAAAGCTTTCAAGTATGTTTAATTACTTGGCAACAATAGGCTCAACCTCTCCATTCATAGGTTTATTTGGAACAGTTTGGGGTATAATGAACTCATTCCAATCTATCGCTATTTCAAAAAACACAAGCCTTGCTGTTGTGGCCCCTGGAATAGCAGAAGCTTTATTTGCAACAGCACTTGGACTATTGGCAGCAATACCAGCGGTAATTGCGTACAACTTATTTACTGGCCAGGTAAATAAGGAGTCAGCTCGTATGTATAGATTTAAGGACCAATTCAATAATATATTCTTAAGAGGCTTAGACAAAAAGAAGGTTAATTAATTTTAATTTATGCCTAGAAATATCAAATCTAAACCTTTTAGTGAAATAAATGTAACTCCATTTGTAGATGTTATGTTAGTTTTATTAATTATCTTCATGGTAACGGCACCACTATTAACAGTGGGAGTACAAGTTGATTTACCAGAAAGTAATGCTGACTCCCTTCAGTCTGATAATGAGCCTTTAGAGTTAACAATATCTAAAGATGGAAACATTTATATTCAAGAAACAGAAGTAAAAATTAAAGAGCTCATTCCCAAACTGATTGCTATTACGGACAATAGATTGGATACAAAAATTTATGTTCGGGGAGATGAAGTAATTAACTACGGAAAAGTAATGCGGGTGCTAGGTGAGTTGTCTGGATCAGGTTTTACTAAAGTAGCATTAATAACTAAGCCTATAACTAATTAATTATGTGATGTCACAAATATGCAGTTTTCAATTATTACCTCAT
>Ga0209709_10002523_pt1 | contig 15861 bp, 6 predicted proteins | sample ArcticOcean_MG_C_2_FD_187435 | JGI IMG/M metagenome (GOLD analysis project Ga0209709, IMG submission 187435) | Marine microbial communities from western Arctic Ocean - ArcticOcean_MG_CB4_136 (SPAdes) (version 2) | ecosystem: Environmental > Aquatic > Marine > Oceanic | place: Arctic Ocean... | reverse complement strand
TGGATCTTGTGATTCACAAGGCGGCACCGGCGGTGCTCCACCATCAGGAGGCGGCGATTGTGATGTTGAGGTTGCATTTGGAAATTTAGATAATACCAACAGTTTTTCGAGATTAACTATGAAAGCAAACGCTCTTGCAGATTCTAGTGTTAGAGTGCACCCAACTGGTGGTATTTGGACTGACGATGAACAATTAGAATGGTCTCCAAATCACCGCCCTGAGTTCAGAACCATACAATTCTCTGTTGACATCAGAGATGCATTTGGCCGAGACGATATCCATTCGATAGATTTGGTATTAACTAAGCCATCGGGTGCAAATACAGAATTCGATATTCCTTTTGAGGATGATGACCTAAGGCTTGACAATAATGGATTAGTTGGGAATTATACTTGGATGTATGATGCTGGAATCGAACCGGGTGAGTATGCTTTACAATTGGAGATTACCGACGTTCAAGGGCACACGATTGTTTACAGCCATCAGGGCTTAGAATTCTTGGAATATGGAATGTACCTATCCCTGCCTGCTGGGCAAACCGATAGTGTACTGATAGCCCCTGGGCAGCGCAGCACCGTTGAATTCATGGTAGAGCACACAGGATCTGCCGGAGTTGAGATGGAAGTTGAGTTTGAATTATTCACATCATTACCTCCTTCTTGGTCAGAGCCAAATTGGGATTCACCAGGTGGAATTTCTCTGAATGGTGGAGGTTCATTCAAGATTGAAACACTTTCTATTGAAGTTCCAGAATCGGACCTTTCTGATAAACCATCCCGCATCGAAGTATGGGCAAGAGGATTTGTTGAGAATGAAGATAACATTCGTGAGGAAGTCGTAATCGAGAAAATAGTTCTTGATGTCGAAGAAGTTGGTGTTTTTGCACCACCTAGGTTAAATGTGTATGAAGACGAAGAACATCAGATACAAATTGCAGATTCAAACCGACCAGATGCCTTTGATGTAACTCTATCACACTACATCGATTATGGGATGGTGGAAAGTGGTGAACCATTTTATATCGATTTGTTTAATGCCGGATTCGATACCGATACTTACAGGATAAAGGTAGAAAATGTGCCTAGTTCAAGTTGGATGTACAAATTCTATGACAATGACACAGGAGAGGAATTAGACCCTGAAGGTGTTTATGCGGTAACGCCCAGTATTGGGTCACATGAAATGTTCTCAATAATGATGAAGATATATCCTCCCACAGAACGCGATGATGTTGATATTGGGTTGTTTTCAATTAATTGTTTCAGTGCCGGTAATTCATCTCTAAGTTCAATGAGTTCATTTACTGTGCACCGAACATTTGGAATCCTTGCTGAAGTTATTTCAGATTCTGATGGGCAAGAAATAGGTAGTGTTGGACCAGTATCGCCTGGCTCTGAAGTTACATTCAATGTCCGAATTACCGACAGTACAGATAATGCAACCCAGCAGAACACATGGAGGGTAATATCGCCTGGTAATTTAAAGTTGAATACCGATGTTGAACCATCTTATGGTGCATGGGATTATTCCATGAAAGATGACAACGGTAGTGAAGTTGTAGCAATAAGATTAATGCCAGGGAACTACGGTGATGTCGAAGTTACGATTGGTATGCGTGATCAAGTTAGAGCTGATAATCACACATTGTATCTACGAGTAACCGAAGAAGTATCTGATGGTGATGCTAGGTACTTTGATTTGCCATTGGAAATAATTGTTGAAAAAGAAATATTGCCAGGGAGAGTTTTCGTAGAGCGAGTTACTGAGATTACTCCGTTCTTACCCGGGTTAGAACAAAATATTGAATTCAGTGTTGAGAACTCTAACAATGTCATGCTGGATATTATCATTTCAGCACAGAGCATTCCAGAAGGTTGGACAGCAAGTTTCTCAACAAGTGGTTCCACGCAGCAAGGAAACACAGTACTCCTCGAAATCGATGCATTTGGTACCAGTGAATTCACATTAATCCTACGTGCTTCTGATGATACAATGGCTGGTAAAGATGCAGAAGTCGTATTATCTGTCGAACCAGTTGATGACGAACTCAGCACTATGAAACAATCAGAAACATTCAAATTTACAACAGATTGTGAAGGCTTTGATTGTTTCAAAAATGCAGCATTCGATTTTGAAAGTCCACAAACTGTTGGATTATATGTTGGTATTACATTGATACTTTTCTTGGCTATCTATCGTAGAGGGCAAACTTCTGCAAGAGATGCCGTGATTTTCGAGGAAGAGGAAATGTCCTATGAGGAAATGGCTCAGAAGTTCGATGATCTCCCTGAGGCCGTCACGGGTGATGAAGACCTTGGTGATGATTTGGAATTACTCGAAGATCTTGATGATTTAGAGTGAAAATATCTTGACAATAATTAGCCATATCTCCCCGAAGGGGAGAGATTAGACTCTAATTATGTATGAACAATGTTCCATTTCCCTTAAGTGCCTTCGAACTAGCCGTCATACTGGTGTCAGTATTGCGTATGTCCTCCATCCAATCTCCAGCCCGTCCCATATTGCTTATGGAGATAGATCAAAAGAAGTTCAAATCTATTGGACTTGCAATGCTAATGTTGCTATCAACTGCAGCATCCATTGAGTTGGTATCTTTCGCTGCTTTAGCCTCTACAGACCAAGATGGAGATGGTCTAACTTATGGGCTTGAGTACCTCATTAACACCCAGCCAAATGATTGGGATTCAGACAATGATATGCTACCTGATGGTTGGGAATGGCAATATGGATTAGACCCACTTTCTAGTAGTAATTTAGATGGTGCAACCGGTGATCCTGATGGCGATTCCTTTACCAATTTGCAAGAGTATACCTATAAGATTCCATCCAATTGGGACCTCTCGTCTACACCTTCTGTGCTGGATAATGGTCTTTGGACTGGCGGAACCGTTCCAGTAAGTAATTGGGATGAAGAAAATGCCATGCAATATAACCAGTTAGCGTGTGGAGATGCAGGCGCAGATGGTACTGGAAGTATCATACTTTGTGATGAAGATCCAGTCGGAAATATCTGTGCTGATGGTTTTGACAATGACAAAGATGGAATGTTTGACTCAGCCGACAACGATGGAGATGGCGATGCTGATTGTTCATCTGATGATGATGATGGTGATGGTATTGCTGATGAAGACCCAGATGGCTGGGATACAGATGGCGATGGAATGCCAGATGGCTGGGAAGCATCACACGGTTTGAATGCAACATCTGCATCTAATGATGATGGCGCAAATGGTGACCCTGATGGTGATGGATTAATCAATATCTACGAGTACATCAATCCCTCTTGGACTACAACTTGTGGCGGACAACCATGTTACCGACCTGGGCCAACAGGTTCCTTTACTGAAACGATATCACCTTGTACTCCTCATATGGGAGTCGGACCTGGTGGCTGTGCTACTTTGACAGCATCTACTGACCTTATTTATACAACAAATCCTAACGATGATGACACAGATGGTGATGGATTAAATGATTCTTATGAGGCATTGACTCTTCTAACAGATCCAACTGATTCCGATACAGATGATGATGGAATTAGCGACGGTGTCGAAATAAACGGTCAGTATGGGAATCCTCCTCAAGCGAGTGACCCACGTGACAATAATACTGATGGGGATGCATTTGATGATGGTGCTGAAGACATAAATGGAAACGGAATAGTTGATGCAAATGAAACTGATCCAACCCGTCGAGAAGACAATGGAGATTTTGATAATGACGGTCTTGAAAACTGGCAAGAGAATCTATCCTGCACCCTTTGGAATGTAGCCGACACAGATTCTGGTGGCATCAATGATGGCGATGAATCCAATGCTTCTCATGGAACCGATCCTTGTGATTCACTAATACAATTCAGTTCAACAATAGTATCCCATAATTCAGGTTCAAGTAAATTGACTTTGACAGATGGTTCAGGTTTCCGACCTGGTGGAGGCATCGCTTTCTACAACGCTTCGGGGACCTATACTCAATTCCTCTATGCGGCAACGGTAAATGATGTACTACAGGGTGTATTTACTCCTCCTCCTGCTAATTCAGTAGTTGAAAGTAGAAACAATTCTTGGTGTCATGACCTCTTAGGAGGGGCAATCCCTGCCTATTGTGATGATGATTATTCAGATTCAGATGGAGATGGATTAGCTGATTGGGAAGAGACGCTCGGTGCTTATGGGTACTTTTCCAACCCTACTCTTGAAGATTCAGATGGTGATGGAGTCGATGACTTTAGTGAAGTGATGGCAGGAACTGATCCGATGGAACCTTGTGACAATAGTTTGGACGAGGATGGTGACGGATTAAACAATTATTTCGAAATCACCACAGGTTGTGATAACTCTTGGATTGGAATTAGCAATGGAAGCCAGGATATTTGGACTACTGCTGAGGATAATATTGACACTGATTCAGGTGGAGTAAACGACAAGCAAGAGTACTTTGATTCCACAAATCCGGAAAGTGACCCTACTGACGACATCATGCCTGGTGACTTTGATGGCGATGGCATCCCTGATGTCGTTGAAAATCAGACCGGTACCGATTGGAGAAATCCAGATACAGACGGTGGAGGTATGCTCGATGGTGATGAATGTACACAGCCATTCTGGTTCACAAATTGTCAAGGTTCACCATTCGATCCATGGGACCCAAGTGATGATTCAAGTCAAACTGAAGTTATATTTTGGGCAAATAATACAAGTGGTGTAGTAGACTTGGATAGAGTACATCTTTGGCGAGTCCACACATACGATTTCTACACTGGTGCTGCATACGGGCTCGAGACAGAGACACACCCTGCTGCTGAAATAAATGTGCCATACACCAATATGACTCACCTTGCATCATCTAACTATGCAAATGATACAGTGGCATGGAACATCGACTATGCAAATCCAATGGTGAGTGGTAAGGCACCTCTGCCTGCATATCAGTTTAATATTACATTCTGGTCTGATGCAACACTAACAATGTCTAGAACAAATGATACACATTCATACGAAGTTACAGGTGGTATACTAGATGAGATGTGGGTTGAAGAACATGAATATTGGTTTGACTGGTCTACACTTTCAGCAAATACAATTGCAGGAACTAACTCCTCATATGAGACTAATGTACCAGAGAATTTCTTGAATAGTTCAATGCTCGAATCCAAAGTAATGAACATTACCAATGATGTGATTAGTACAGCAGGGGCAACAGATGCATATTCTAAGGCGGATGCTATTGCAACCTTCTTACGTGAAGGAAATGCAACATTTGATTTCAAGCGTAATTACAACGGTAGTGGGTCTGCTCCTGAAGCAGATATTACCTATGAATTATTGAACCGTGCAAAAGAAGGAACATGCTCGGAATTCACAACAGTATTCGTTACAATGGCGCGTGTTGCTGGAATTCCAGCAAGGTTTGTCACCGGTTATCAAGGAGGAACTTGGAATGGCAACGGATACGCCATATATGGTGGAAACTTAGCCCAGTGGGGCGAAGTACGACTTGAATTAAGCCCGAGTAGTGGCGGAGATGACCTTGGATGGATTCCATTTGATGCATGTCCAGATCCTGAGGAAATTGAAATTGTGAATCTCAGTTGGTCACCTACTACATATGACCGAGAGGGATTGGTAGATGTCAATGTTTCAGGTACGTTACAGTATGTCAGTAATTCTACTGCTATTCCAGATATCACACTTCGTGGATTTGTTGTAAGCGTTTCCGATGTTGCAAATGTTCCTGGGCCAGCATCTACGTTCGATAACCTGTTTGGAGCAATCACTACCGATTCCAATGGGACATTCTCAATGAATGGAACAATGTTTAGCCCTGCAGCGCCAGGTTACGCTAGCATCGTAATAGAGCATATTCAAAATGGATATGTATCACATGATGGTATTGATTTGGGCGTATTCATCAATATTACAGATGACTCTAATATCAGTCATAGTGAACCTGCTACTATCGATAATCCAGTTCTAGGAGCGGGAGCTACTACTGTATTATCAGGCCAGTTATTGTTTGAGAACAATGCAACTTCAGGTTCTGGAGACCTTGGTTCCCTATCGGTATGGCTTGACTTCATTTCATCAGAGGATGGATCTACTAATTTGTCAGGCATAGTCGGTCCTAATGGCGTATGGGAGATCAATGTGACATTAGATGAACTTGAAACCAGGACAAATATCTCTGCAACATTAGGTTTCAGTGGATGGCAAGATACTTCACAAGCAGTAGGTGGACCTCAATTCCATCTTCGCCCGAGTACCCATTCACTCAATCTTGACATCCGGGACGCTCCTAATTTGACAGCTGTTATTGAAGGTCCAGGAACAAATAGTTCAATCCTTCAAATCGATAATTTTGTTTACATCAATGGTTCAGCAATGTCATTTGGTGCAGTTCCAATTTCACTTTCGGGGAATTTATCCTTTGGTATGCGTGAACTAAATGGCGGTGGAACATTTGTTGAATTATTCAATCAATCAGTAAATGGAGCATTTGCTATTACACATAATTTAGATATCAATCTCACTACTGTGAATGCAGGGGCAATTGAATTATCATTGGTATTCTATCCTGATAATCTTGATGCCACTGATTCCTTGAATACTTCATCTAGCCCATGGTGGCTAGAAGGATTATTGTTCCTTGAGTTACAAGCGCAGTCTCAATTGCGTGGTAATGAGGTGGCAATCATAATTCAGGTAACTGACCATCTAGGTGGGCAATTGAATCTAAATCTTTCAGGAACCTTCACTTTCGACTTCAATGGAGCCACTGTGAATACAACCCTTGACCCAGGATCCAGTACCATCATGCCTACATTCTCTACAAATGCTAACTTAATTGCAGGAGATTATGTATTTGAGATGGCGTTTGGTGGAAATGAGTATTTCATGTCCACAACTAATAATTCGCTGTTGAGAATAAAAGGCACAGTTGATGTAAATGTAGCAGTAATTAACGATTGGACATATCGTGGTAACACTACATGGATAGTAGGGGACGTTACAGATTCCGTTCACAACACCGCTGTTTTAGGGAATGATTCGATAATAATGGCCACATTGCTTACGATTAATGGGCCGATTGATTTGGGCAATTCTATGCTAAACAATACAACTGGAGCTTACAATATTACAATCGTAGCTCCGTTTAATTTACCTTCAGGAGTTTATGATATTGAAATTATGACCGATTTTGACACCCCTGCTCAACTAGGTGGTGCCTACTTCCAATGGGTCGATAATGCAGTACCTCCAGCACTTCCACAAATGCCTTCAACTACTTGGGGTACTGAATCCGACGTAGTTCTATCAATTCCTGATGGTATGCCGTCCGATGTTATTGCAGTGATGAATAGTACTGTGGAAATCAAGACTTGGGTCGGCGATGTTGCTGATAATTCGAATGTAAGTGGCGCTCAAGTAGAATACATCTTAGATTATGGTGGAGCGAATATTTCGATTGGTAGTGCTACTAGCGTAGCAGATGGAAATGCTACTTTGATGTGGACCGTTAGTGGTGTTGATCCCGGTCAATACATAGTGCGAATGCAAGTCTTAGATGATGTGTCATCTGCAAAGGCAACAGGCGCTACTAGGCACTGGGGCAACTTTACTGACATTAATATTACAATACAAGTTCAATCAGATATCAGAGTAGATTCGATACCTTCCACCGTAACCGCAGGAGTTAATTTCCAAGTTATAGGACAGGTCGAAGATGGCGATGACGTTAGCAGAAATTTGACTACAGCAGTCGCTCTAGAGATGTTTTGGCTGGATAATCCAGATGAGAAACTAGTGAATGGTGTTTTCACAACTGTGAATGGAACTTTCAATTTATCAGTTCCTACTGATGTACTTAGCAATGGTACACTGCGTGGACCTAGAACCTTTATTATTTCAGTTGTAGAAGGTTCATCACCGTTCTACTTGACCGATACTAGCAACCATTCAATTCTGGTACAAGGTGTAACCGTTTTCGAAAATGTACAACCACTAAATCCGCTTATAGTCAATCGTGGAGAAGATGTGAATATGACTTTGCAGATGGTTGAATCTTCGAATATGTGGCAACCTTTGGCTAATTATACCATAGATGTTAGATTTGATGAAACCTGGCTTGCGTCTAATACTACAGATCCTCAAGGACGTACAAGTTTCGTATATTCGGTTCCATTTGATCAACCGTTGGGAGTGATTACAATCTCCCTATTCTACAACGGTAGTTCAGACTTGTTACCGTTCCAAAGAAATATTTCAACTGTTACAGTTAGATCAATTACAATTCTTGTAGTCGATCCTATCGTTGCTAATCCAGTTGCAGGTGAGTCTTTTACAATTACAGGAACTATCGAGAGTGACAACGGCAGTGGTCTCCAATTGCGTAATGGAGTTCCATTGGTTGCAAGTATTCTGTTCGTTATCGATGGCGAATCTTCTGGTATTACCCAGTCTAATGTCCAAATACAAGCGAATGGTAGTTGGGAGGCAATTATTACCCTAGGTTCTGATTTCATGGCAGGCTCACATATAGCCAAAGCACAATATATTCCATCAGTGAATTATTACTCTGGATCAAATGCAAATCAAACATTCGATAGTCGTGGATTTACTACGCTTACATTTGTATCACCTTCACTGGATGGTGTAAACCAGCCTTCGCTCAATGACAGGACAGATAGAGGAGATGACGTCAATACTCGGTTACAATTATTCGATAATACTGGCGCTCCAGTGGTTGGAGTTCAGGTTACTGTTTCTCTTAACGGAACTCTTGTTACAACGATAGGAACTACTGATTCATCTGGTTTAGTAGATGTCAATCTCACAACACCATCCGATCTTAGTGTAGGGTTCCATAACCTAAATGCAGAGTTTTTGGGAACCTCGGGAACAACTGGTTTAATCGGTGATACAGCTGGTGTAATGTTTGTAGTTCTGGCTCAAACAGATATCAATATCACAAATAGTTCAGCATCGATTACTTCTGGTGAAGTTCTTTACGTCAATGGTACTCTTCTTGATGACCTTGGAAATGTACTTCAGGTCAATGGCAATGATTCGAGTGCAATTGTTTACCTGCTTGTCGACGGAGTTCCAGTTTCAAGTGTTCAGTCCAGCCCAGTTGATGGAATGTTCATGTTTGCTTGGACTTCTCCAGAAAGCATTGCAGTAGGCTCTCACAATATCCAGGTCAGTTTTACTGGTGGGAAAGATTGGGTCGACCCGGTTGGTGAAGGAGATAATGCAAATCCTGAATTCTACCATCCTAGTTTAGACTCAGTCAACTTTACAGTTGCAGTTCCAACAAAGATTCTGCTACTGACCCAAGGAGGCCAAGTTGACCGTGAGGATACTCTTACTGTACAAGGCCGCCTACTAGACATTGTAGATAACCCACTAGAAGGTGAACTGATTGAAATTTGGCTTGGTGGAGTGTTCTTAACGAATGTCACAACTACAGCTGATGGTACGTTTACAGCAATCCATCCTGTCCCTGCTGACTCTGAACTGGGTCCTGTGCTGCTCGAAACAAGATTTACTGGTTCGACCGGTTACCTACCATCTGCGAATAATGGCACATGGAATATCTATTCTAAGATATATGTCGAGATTAATATTGAACCTACATTGGCTGTTGAACAGATGACCACTGTTGATGGGTTTGTGGGAGATAATCAAATGAACCCACTTCCAAATATGATCGTGCTAGTATCGGTTGAAGGATACCCTGTTGGAAATGTAACCACCGATGAAAATGGTACATTTAGTTTCGATTGGCTAGTTCCAAATATCTTTACAGACGGAACTCACATTATTATTGCTGATGTTCCAGATCAAGGATGGTTCAGAGCAGGCCAAGGAAACAATACATTCTTCCTAGCGCATCGTACAGGTGTGACGATTGATATTGCCAATAATGATGCGACACGAAATGACTTCTGGGAAGTATCCGGTACATTATACGATATCGATACTGCTCTAAATGACGGTTTGCCAGGGGAAGTAATTTACATCTTCTTTGATGGCTCCCAAGTTGGATATGCTACTACCTTACAAAACGGTGATTTCACAGCTTCTATCAGGGCTGAATCTTCGTATTCTCGTGGTGTTCATCTAATGACTTTCACATTCGACGGAAGTACTGGTCATTTGCCAGTTGAAACCAATGAAACAGTTCTTGTGTGGTCCGAAGTAACCGTTCATATAGACTCCATCTCATCATATGTTGTTCGTAGTGACGGAATCATTTCACCTATTGTAATGACAGGTAGAGTTACTGAAATCGGAGGGCAAGGGGTCATGATTGATGAAGCAACTCTTGTTCTTGCTGAAGGCCTCGATTGTGGCGTAAGTGGCAGTGATAGCAGGTGTATAAATTCCAATATAATTTGGAATGAAGGAGTCTTCCAACTAACTGCTACGGCACCATCTTGGATTGAACCAGGCATGGTTAACCTCAATCTGCAAACACCAGAAAACTCTTCGCTTTACCTGCGTGCAGGTAACTCGTGGAGTGAGTTGATATCGATTACTATTGACGCTACATTCGATGTTGAACTCGAACCAATAATTGAGGATGAACAAGAAGTGGTAAAGGGCGTAATTACAATTACTGCAGATGATACTGGTGAAGGTGTTGAAGGAATTGCAATTGATATTGTTCTTGATCATCCAAATGGTACTAGGTTGGATGAAGTTAGGGTAGTTACTAACGACACCGGGGTTGCAACATTTGAATTTAATTCCGACCCTCAGTATGGCGATCATTCCGAATATGGTGAAATCGTTCTGAGGATGTCAATTTCCAATGAGGGAATATTATCGACTGAGTCAGTTGCTGGATTTAATAGTGAATTTAATTCAGGAACTAGTCCAGATTATACGTTTGAAGGTGAAGGTTCTGATGCTCCATGGTGGCTTTATGTCCTCGCCATCTTACTCATCGGTGCAGGAGCGGCCTTTGTGATAATGAGGCGCCGTGCAGCAGATGATGCTAAGGAACTTGCAGATATCTTCTCGTACACTGCCGAGTTGTTAGCGGCTGGAGATTCCATGAGAGAAGCTATTTTCAACTGCTACGAGAGTTTAGTTCACATGCTGATGGGACAAGGATTCCTACGTCGGGATTTCGAGACAGTTCGTGAGTTTGAAATGGCTATTAGATCGGCATTACCACAAATCTCTGAAGAATCACTATCTGGACTTGACTCGGTATTCGAAGAAGCAAGATACAGCCGCCACGAAATGGGTGCTATCCACAAGGCCAATGCACAAGAAGCATTGATCCGAGTAGTAAGTGAAATTGAGCAAGTTGGTGAAATACCGAATCGCTGATTACCAGCGTAGATCAAGAACGCCGCCTTTGAGCGTCGCTTTAATCGAATCAACATCAGCCGGTAGTGGTAACTTTCTGACAAAGTTTTCTCCAACACTCAATTTGAGAATACTGTGGCCTCCGATTTCACCTTTTGCTAAATCGATATTTGAAGCATCAGCTCCAAGCAAAGGAATTGTTAATCCATTGCTGTGGCGCTGACCATTTAGTTCTTCGATTAACCAGTTCAGTCTTCGCTCTGGGGCGATTTCAGCCATGTGGCTTTCAGGCAATTCACCTGTGGTTACGAGCATCATAGTATGGCGGTCACGGACTTCATTTAGGTGGTCAACAGTGACCTCAAAAACCGCATGTAGTTCAGTTGGGGATGCGTCAAGACCATCACTCACTGTCTGAATTTTGACCTCTTCCCACTCTTCCATAGACTAACCCTCCCGTGGCGGAACATATTGAACCTTTCAGATGTCAGCCTCACGCTGAACCTTCGAGAAAAACCTCTTTGCGAACCTTCCAGTTCCTTCTGCGGATGCTACTTGATTCATCTTGGTATCAGGTGGATAGCACGCTGAATATGTTCTATCTGAATGGCGCCGGTCAAGTAAAACGATGAGAGCACGGTCCCCCATTGCCCTAATCGGCCTTCCCATGGCTTGCAATACAGAATTAATCGCAGGTTGAGAGTTAGCATATCTCCAATGATTGGTAGCGCCAAACTTATCCTTGATGTAGGTTCCAAAGGATTTCTGAAATACAGATGGTGGAGCATTTGGTATACCTACGCAAGCGACAGAGTCTAACAGGCCACCTGCATAATCAATTCCTTCAGACAATTTCCCATTGAATACACCAGCGAGTAATATTGGGCGTCCGATTTTGGGAGCCTCTTCTAAATCGATCATCAGAGCCCCAATGTCCTTTTTGGTCCATGTTCTTGCCTCGACCATTTTCTTCACACCAGGGATCTGTATTGTCTCGAAAATATCGTTTAGTATGCTGTATGATGGTGCAAATACAGCAACATTACCTGGTGTATTCTGTACCAAATTATAGATGTGTTCTCTTATCTTTTTAGTATTGTCAGGACCCCTTTCTCGATACAATGTAGTTACATCACTTGCAACAACAATTGGTCTTCGTTCCTTGGCAAATGGAGATGGATGGATGGACTCTCCACGATCTTTTTTCTCCAATCCAAGTAAATCCGCAAACATATGAGGTGGGTCTAGTGTTCCAGACATTAGAATCGCACCAGCTGTTCTTTCAAAAATAGGACCGGCCACCAGGCCTGCATCCAATAGGTATGACACAATTCGTCCATCTTTGCCCTCGCCTTCGAAAACCAAGCACATAGCAGGTCCACTTCCGAATCTTGCAAGAACGTCGATTAGATGAGCCAAAAGGTGGGCGGATGGTTCGTTATCTCCATCTTCGTCAATATCGACTTCATTGGTCTCTAGCAAATGCTTGAACATTTGAACTCTCACATTCTTATCCGGGGTAACTAAGGCTGGCTCATTGCCTGTTAAGGTAGATTGATTTGCAACTGCTGAAACAGCGTCAAACGCTTCATTAAGCCATGCTAATACACTATCTGCTTGGATTATCATCTCGTCACTACTTTCTAACTCGGAAAGCATTCTCCTGAATTCTCTTTGTAGAACCAATCTAAATTCTTTACAAACAGATAGGCTCCACGATTTGACCATTATTGATTGGTTCATATCGCCGCTTATCTCTGCAACTCGTTGTAGATTGCCAAGGTGTTCTTCAACTTCACTCGCCGCATTCCGAACCATTGTGGGGGTGAGTTTGCGTTGCATTCCCATACGGACCCGATCTGGCAGATTGTGAGCCTCATCAACAATAACTACCAAATCATCTAGGCGTAAATCCATTGCTTTCAATGATGCATTCCTAACTTCCTCAATGAATAAGTGATTGTAATCACAGACAATAATTTGTGCTTCTTTGGCTGCATTTCGGGCGGCTTTCCATGGACAAGTCTGCTTTTTGGCTCCATCCTCGATGTGAGTTCTACTCATTTCTACCAATTCATCAACATGCATAGGGTCGGAAAGAATTCTTCTTTCAAAACCAGGAGCACTGGTAAGCCAAGGTCTGCATTGTTTATTCTTGCGATGCTTCGAACACATTAATGAAAAACTAGCACCCTTACTCCCTGCAAATGGTTCGACGCACATTCCAGATTGACCTATCATATCCACTAGGGTTATTTTTTCACCCTTGCGTAATTCATTAATCCGTCTTACTGTGTCTACTACAATTCTATGCTGACTTTGTCTTGGAGTTAGGAACATGATAGTTTTGCGTTCTTCAAAAGAGGTGGCGAATTCTAATGCGGCTGCTAAAGCCGCTGCGGTCTTTCCAATTCCGGTAGGGGCGCTTGCAAGGTGAGCGCCTCCTTTTTCTAGAGTCGCAATACATGCGGCAATCATCTCTGTTTGCCCATCCCTAGGTGTGGGGTGAGCCAACCAGGAGTGACCGGCTTCTGCACGCATATTGTGATGCCTTCGTCGAAGGTATTTGAGGTTGAGGTTTGAGGATGCGCGACTGCACCGTTTGAGTAATTTGCACCCGGATGTGGGGTCCGGGTGCGTGTGGAACTAATCCTACTCAGCAAGCAGGATCGGAATCGGAGTCCCCCTGGTTGCCCAGGGAGACGTTTGTTGGGTTGTCAGTTTGTGCAATTTTTGCACGAAGACGCAGTGCAGCGAAACAGATGTTACCTGACAGTGTTACATCGTTTCGGAAGGTGGGAGCACAGTCCTTACTAAAATTGTCCTCCCATCGCATTTTCCCATCCCCTCCATTATGTGGCTCTCACCCTGTTATTCACTCAGTGAACTCCTTGCGTCTTTCAGTCTTGCTTCTGGCCTCTACCAAGCCTTCAGCGAGAATATCATTCATTGTAGATTCTTCTTGAATTAGGCGTCTGACATAATCTTGCAAGCCTTGTGATGCAGCCTGTTCAGGGCTGATTCCTTGCAGTTCATACAGATCGCCTAGCCTACTCTTCATCGAGCGGCCGACTGGAATTGTAATAGTTCCCATATCAGGGAGTAGTGGTTGTCCTTCGAGGAACAAACGTATTGCTGCTCTGATGACGTCGCTCCTATTTCGTGCTCCATCTAATCCTACGCGAGCATCGAGAAGAGACATCTCTTCATCGGTAATTCGTAGTGAGACCAGTGTGCTAGGGCTTGTCATCATTATTCCTCTGTACCCCTGCCACACAACACCCGGTATATGAATGTATCACAGGTGATTACGATTTGTATTACAAACGATTACAATATGTGCTATCTGTTTTACTCTTTAGAAAATTGAATGCACCAGGGTACAGCCCTCGTCGAATGTGTCACTCCCGATGTGTGTTCAGGTCTTTAGTAGAGCGTTTACAGTTCTCACACTCTTGGCGGTAGAACATTGACAAATTAACACACGACGAAAAAATGGTTTCAATTCTGGGAAAGAAGTGTGCACAAATTGAAAACTGTAATCCTATTAATCGGTGATATCATTTTACGCCGATGAGATGGCAATCCTAAAACAGTAAAGCCCTACAGGTGATTACATGGCACTAATGGCAAGCCGGGGACTATATCTCTATATTGAAGTTCTAACCACCGCTTTAGGTGACGAGATAATTACCAATGATGAAGCATCAATCCTCAAAGTTCTAGCTACATCTCTTGGTGTTTCACCATTTGATGTTGGAGATGCAATGGACATTGCTCGTGGAATAGACCCCTCTCCAATTACATCTCCTGGGGATTACGCATCTCACCAGGTTGGAGATGCTACTACCTATCAATCAGCATTAGTTGCGGCTTTGGACGATGAAGTAATTTCAGAAGACGAATGGGCAATGCTAGAAACTCTCCGAAGCCTATTGGGCATTCAACAAGATCAGCACGCCTTAATCGAAGAAGCAATTAGAGAAATGTCAGCATATGATAGTAATGGTGAGCGTAGATTAGAGCGTCTTGAAAGATTCAATACAGTCTGCCCCTATTCCTGAATTACAGACTAAAGGTGTTTCTGGGCATACTAAGTTAGGCAATGCTTGTAAAGGGCTTTTAGGTGGCCGAGCCAACACAACTTGTGTGACTAGGTGCCTAGAATGAGTGTTATCCACGATATTTTTGAGAAAGTCAAGCAAAGAGACCCTGACCAACCAGAGTTTCATCAAGCCGTCTGGGAGGTACTAGAATCTCTAGAACCGGTATTAGATGCTCACCCTGAATACGTTGAGGCAGGTATTGTCGAACGTATTGTTGAGCCAGAGAGATTAATCCACTTTAGAGTTTCTTGGGTTGATGATAATGGAACAGTTCAAACAAACCGAGGATTCCGTGTCCAGTTCAATAGTGCGATTGGCCCTTACAAGGGTGGATTAAGATTCCATCCTTCAGTCAATGCATCCATCCTTAAATTCCTCGCTTTCGAACAGGTGTTCAAGAATAGTCTAACCA
>Ga0209709_10002519_pt1 | contig 15876 bp, 16 predicted proteins | sample ArcticOcean_MG_C_2_FD_187435 | JGI IMG/M metagenome (GOLD analysis project Ga0209709, IMG submission 187435) | Marine microbial communities from western Arctic Ocean - ArcticOcean_MG_CB4_136 (SPAdes) (version 2) | ecosystem: Environmental > Aquatic > Marine > Oceanic | place: Arctic Ocean... | reverse complement strand
ACGAATAATTATATAGTTGGGGGTATGGCGGAATTGGTAGACGCGCCAGACTCAAAATCTGGTGACTTCGGTCGTCTCGGTTCGACTCCGAGTATCCCCACCAAAACTAAAGTTTAAAAATGAGAAAAATAGAAGTATTAGAACTAGACTATCAAGAGCCTACTAGTTTTTTTCAAAAATTAAAGGGTTTGGACGGATTAACTTATTTAGATAGTGCGGGTAAAGATAAAAACCTAAATCAGTATAGTTATATTGCAGCAATGCCAGTTTTAAAAATTCATAAAAGAAAAAGCGATATTTTTATTGATAGTAAAACTACAAATAATTCTTTTTTTGAAATCATCGAAGATCTACTTAATAATTTGCAGATACAAAAAATTCCAAATTTACCAAGTTTTCAATGTGGTTTGGCAGGTTTTATTTCATACGAAGCATGTTTAGAAATTGAAAAAATTAAAAATGTAAAAAATAGCATTTATGATTTTGATGATATCTGGTTTGGTTTATATGATCTTGTCTTTGCTTTTGATCACAAAAAACTTAAAACATATTTATTCTCTGTAAATTTAGATGATTATCAAGAAAATACAGATAATATTTCAAATATTGTAAAATCAGAATATTTATTAAGTTTATATAAAAATAATGTAGCCGAAGTTAAAGATGAACTTGATTTAAGTTTTGAATGGAAATCTTATCAAGATAAAGATTCCTACAAATATTCAATTAATAAAATTCTGCAATACATTAAGGCTGGTGATATATTTCAGGCAAATTTCACACATTGTTTTTTTGCTAAAAATAATAATTTAAATAATCATTTAGATACATATTTATACTATAGAAAAAAAACTCAAACGCCATTCTCTGCATTTATATCTAACAATAAAGAAGATGCAGTATGTTCATTTTCCCCTGAAAGACTTCTAAGTCTAGATGAAGATATAATTACAGCTGCGCCAATAAAAGGAACAACCCCACGTGGACTAACAGACAAAAAAGATAAAGTTTTAATTGCAGACTTAGTTAATAGTAAAAAAAACCTAGCGGAAAATTTAATGATAGTTGATGTGTTGCGTAATGATATTTCTAGGGTGTCTGTTACAGGTAGTGTTGAAGTAGAAAAATTAGCTGCACTTGAAACTTATGAAAATGTTCATCATCTAGTTTCATATATATCAAGTAGAATTCAACCTGGCAAAAAAGCTGTAGATTTGTTAAAAGCCTGCTTGCCAGGAGCGTCAGTAACTGGCGCACCAAAAATTAGAGCTATGGAAATAATTAGTGAGTTAGAAGAAGCTACAAGGGGCCCTTATTGTGGGGCTCTTGGCTACATTTCATTGTGTGGGTCGTTAGATATGAATATTCCTATTCGTACCATTGTATTAACTAAAGATAAAATAGTTGTTAATTGTGGCGGGGGTATTGTCAGCGATTCTGATTCTGAATTAGAGTATCAAGAGTCTATTGATAAGATTAGTAATTTATTAAATAATGACCAAGATCAAAGTCAAACTAAACCAAATTGATATCTATGATTGTTTATGCAAATGGAAAATATATTCCTCATAAAAAACTAACTTTTAATCTATCGGATAGAGGATTGTTATTGGGCGATGGTATTTTTGATACGATGCTTTATCAGGAAAAATTAATTTATTACAATGATCATTATAAAAGATTAAATTCTGCAGCCAAACTTCTCTCTTTTAATTTCAATTTAACGAACGAGCAGTTAAAAAAAATTATTAATAACCTGATTAAAAAAAATAATTTTCAAAATAAAAAAATTGCCATTAGAACTAATATTACCAGAGGAATTTCTAAAAGGGGCTTAGACTTTGAAAAGTCACACAAAGTTGGAATTTATATAAAATTAAATTTAATTACTAAATCATTATTCATGAAGCCAATTAAATTAGGAGTTGCTAATATTAGAAGGAATAATACATCTCCTATTTCTCAAAATAAGACTCTTAATTATTTAGATAATGTGATTGAAAAAAATAGGGCTACTAGAAATGGATATGAAGATGCAATATTCTTGAATATTAACGAAAAAGTAAGCTGTACAACTACTTCAAATATATTTTATGTTCAAAAAAGCAGGATTTATACCCCTCCTTTAAAAGATGGAGTTTTAAATGGTGTTATGAGAGAGCAATTTCTCAAAAAAAAGATTGCAACAACACAAACTACAACATTAAATAACCTTATGAAAAGTGACTATATTTTTTTAACAAATAGTCTTTTTGGAATAAGACCAGTTAAAACAGTATTTGGATGCAGAAAAACATTTGAAGATAATAAAAAGTTCTATACAAATCTTATAGATATTTTAGAGAATAAAAAGATCATATGAATTTATTAAAAAAAATTAATCGAGAGTGGACATATATTAGTTTTCTAATTCCACTACTCAATAAGACGAACAAGTTAGATAAAAATCCTAACCTCACTGTTGCTGACCTAATAGAACAACAGGTTGATAAGAACCCTAATTTAATTGCACTGGAGTATGAGGAGCAGAAATATTCCTATAGTGAACTTGATCAAGAAGCCAATAAAGTAGCAAATTGGGCTATAGAAAAAGGTTTTAAGTGTGGAGATGTTATTTCTTTACTAATGGAAAATAAGCCAGAATTTTTGTTTGCTTGGATTGGGCTAGCAAAAATAGGTATTACAACAGCTTGTTTAAATTCAAATATCAAAGGTAAGTCATTATCCCATTGTATTAGCGCATCACAGAGTGCATCAATTATTATTGGATCAGAATGCCTAGAAAATTTTTCTTCTGCAGAAGATATTCTTGAAAAAAAAATTGACGCTTTTGTCTATGGGGATGAAGTGCAGGGTTTTAAAAGTATCAATTCTGACAATCACTCACGACCTGATAAAAAGTATCGAAAAGATTTAATAAACACTGACTCATTGTTTTATATATATACTAGTGGAACAACAGGCCTACCTAAGGCTTCTAAATTCAACCACGCAAGGTTTGTAGCGGGATCATTATTACAATCAATGACATTAAAAATGAATAAAAGTGATAAAACCTATATGGTTTTACCGCTATATCACTCAACAGGTGGCGTAGTAGGTGTCGGAGCTACATTCTTAACAGGAGGCACACTTGTGCTCAGAAGAAAATTTTCTGCTGAGAATTTTTGGAAAGATTGTGTTAAAAAAGAAATCACCGTTATTACCTACATTGGAGAAATGTTAAGGTATCTAACTAATACAAAAGAGTCTGAATTTGAAAATCAGCATAAGATTAAGGGAATATTTGGAAATGGATTACGGCCTGATGTTTGGAAGGTCTTTGAAAAAAGATTTAATATTTCAAATATTATAGAATTTTATGGTTCATCAGAAGGAAATGTGTCGCTCATAAACGCTGATAGTCATTTTGGTTCAATAGGAAGAATACCTCCTTACCTTGCCTCTAAAATGAAGACAAAGGTAGTAAAGTTTAATGTTGAAGATGAAAAAGTTATCCGTAATTCAGATGGATTTTGTATAGAGTGTGATCCTGATGAAGTAGGAGAAGCAATCGGATTTATTCCAGGTGATGGAAAATTTGCAGGTAGATATGAGGGATATACAAATAAAGAGTCTTCAAAGAAAAAAATTCTTGAAAATGTTTTTGAAAGTGGCGACCAATGGTTTTCTACGGGAGATTTGTTAAAGAGAGATTCTAGTGGTTACTTCTACTTCATAGATCGAATTGGAGACACGTTTAGATGGAAATCTGAAAATGTTTCTACAAATGAAGTGAGTGAGATAGTTTCTGCAATTCCAGGGATCAAAGAAGCAAATATTTATGGTGTTGAAGTTCCTGCTCAAGATGGAAGAGCTGGTATGGCGTCAATAGTTATTGACGAAAATTTTATAATTTCTAAATTCTATCAGCAATTACTTAATCAAATGCCCAAATATTCAGTACCTGTTTTCTTGAGAATATCTCCAGAAATTGAAAAAACTGGAACTTTTAAGTATAAAAAAACAGATTTAGTAAAAGATGGTTTTGACCCCAACACTATTTCTGATGAGCTTTATTTTGCAGATATGACTACCAATCAGTATGTAAAACTAGATGTAGATCTTTTTCAAAAAATTCACAATCAAGAAGTAAGAGTTTAAATATTTTACTATTTTAATTTTTAACAATATATAAATAGAAATATTAATAGATACTTATTATTTATTTATGAAAAAGAAAATTTATCTAATTGCACCACGTGGATTTTGTGCCGGAGTAACTAGAGCAGTAGATACTGTAACGCTTGCTCTAGAAAAGTATGGGGCACCGGTATACGTTAAACATGAGATTGTTCATAACAAACACGTAATTGACGAGCTCAAAGATAGAGGAGCTATTTTTATTGAAGATTTGAATGATGTACCCAATGACAGACCTTTAATTTTTTCAGCTCACGGAGTATCTAAAAAAATTACTAATCAGGCTAAAGAAGAGAAAAATAATATTATCGATGCTACTTGTCCACTAGTAACCAAAGTACACATTCAAGCTCTAAAATTTTATAATCATGGATACGAGATAATTTTAATTGGACATAAAAATCACCCAGAAGTTGAAGGAACTATGGGTCAAGTTCCAGAAGACAAAATTACATTAGTTGAAAATGTCATTGATGTGAAAAATCTTAAATTAAAAAGTGATAAGATCGCCTATATTACTCAAACTACACTATCAGTTGAAGATACCAATATGGTTATTCAAGAACTGAAGAAAAAATTTCCTAATATTGAAAGTTCTCCAAAAGAAGATATTTGCTACGCAACTACCAATAGGCAGAATGCTGTTAAAGAATTTGCAAGTAATTGCGATGCATTCATTATAGTTGGATCAAATAACTCATCAAATTCAAATAGACTAGTAGAGGTTGCAAAAAACTCAGGTTGTTTGAAATCTAATTTAGTAGAGGATGCAAAAAGTTTAAATGTAAATGAATATAAGAATTATAAATCCATAGGTATTTCTTCGGGCGCTTCAGTTCCAGACATTTTAGTCATGTCAGTTATAGAAAAATTAAAGAATCACTATGAGCTAGACGTAGAAGAAATGACCTTAGGTAATGAAAATGTTACATTTCGTATACCATCGAGTCTTAGATAGCTATGCACACAATAAATGAATTATCTTGGGACTTTGCTAACCCACATATTTTAAAATTTCAGGTTGATGAAAGTAATATCGATATTCTTGGTCATGTTAATAATAAAGTTTATTTAGATTGGTCTGAGGCTGTGAGCTGGGATCACTCTAATTTACTTGGTGTCACACATGAAGATTTTAAAACAGTTAAAAGTGCATGTGTTGTGGTTAGAAATAGGATTGAATATTTAGCCTCACTTTTTTTAGGCGATGAAATAGCTATTTCAACTTGGATTACTCAATGTGATCATAAAATTAAATTAAGTAGACTTTTTCAAGTCATACGCTTGGCCGATAACAAAACTGTTTTTAGATCAAATGTTGACTATGTTTGTATAAGTTTAGAGAATTATAAACCAAAAAAAATGCCTGATTTATTCAAAAAATCATACAAAGTAACAACTAGATAATGAACTATCAAATTCGAAATGTTAAAACTGTCGATATCGATACTTTGATTATGATTAATGAACTATCTATTCCAGCAGTTAACTCTATTACTAAAGCTCAATTTGAATGGTTTTATAAAAATTCATTATATTTTAAGTTAATACAATCAGCTGAAAAAGAAGTACAAGGTTTTTTATTAACACTAAACTCATCGCTTGATTATGAGAGTTTAAATTATAAATGGTTTCAAGAAAGATATGATGATTTTGCTTATGTCGATCGTATTGCGATATTAGAAAAGTATAAAAGAAATGGTTTGGGTAGAAAGTTGTACATGGATCTAGAAAAATCAATTAAATCTGATTATAAGATGATTGCTTGTGAATATAATTTAAGGCCGATGAATTATGAATCTGAAAAATTTCATACATCAATAGGTTATCAGAGAGCTGGTAATTTAGTTACACAAAAAGGATCCAAAGAAGTATCTTTGATGATTAAAAATATATGAGTAATAATTATGTTGATACGATAGTCATAGGAGCTGGTGTTGTTGGACTCGCTATTGCCAGTGAGCTAGCCCAGCGTAAAAAAGATGTTATAATTATTGAAAAAGAAAATACGTTTGGATCAATCACAAGTACTAGAAATAGTGGAGTTATTCATGCCGGCATATACTATGATGCTGGATCAATGAAAGCTAAGTTCTGTGCTAAAGGTAATAGAGCTTTATATGATTACTGTAAGAAAAAGAATGTACCTCATATCAATGTTGGTAAATTTGTTGTAGCTACATCAGAAGAAGAAGCTACAAAATTAGAATCAATTTATGCTAAGGCTGAAGCAAATGAAGTAGTTGGTATCTCCAGAGTTACTAAAGACTATGTTCATAGCAAAGAACCCCTTGTTATTTGTCATGAGGCACTAGAAGTTAAGTCAACAGGAATAGTTGATCAACAGGCTTTAATGAGATCATATATCGGTGATTTTGAAGATAGTGGTGGCATGATTGCATTTAATACAGCCATAAAGTCTATTCACATGTCTGGAGAAAAGTTCAAACTTACTACATTAGATAACACAGAAATTATAGCAGATTCAGTTATTAATGCCGCTGGTCTTGAGGCACATAATATTGCTAAGTTAATTGATGGACTTGATCAAAATCTAATACCTAAAATTTATTATGCTAAAGGAAATTATTTTGAAACTAGCAAAAAGCTTGGTATTCGACATTTAATATATCCAATTCCTACTGAGGCAAGTTTAGGCCTACATCTTGGATTAGACTTGTCAATGCAATTAAGATTCGGTCCGGATGTTGAGTGGGTTGATAAAATTGATTACACTGTAGACCCAAGTAGAGCGAAACTTTTTCATAAAGATATTATAAAATACTTGCCTCAAATCAAGTTAGAGGATTTACGACCAGGCTATTCTGGTATTAGACCTAAATTAAAAAATAAGGGTGAAGGCAAGAGTGATTTTATGATACAGTCAAATAACGAGCATGGAATAAAAAACTTGATTAATTTATTTGGCATGGAGTCACCAGGACTTACATCATCATTAGTTATTGCCGACTATGTTTCAAGTTTAGTCGAGTAGAGTTTAATCAAAGTGACTGTTAATAAATGACTTCATTTTATTCATAGCACCTTTTTCAATTTGTCTTACTCGCTCTTTAGAAATTCTCAGCTTTTTACCTAGATATTCTAAGGTCTTTGGATCTTCAGATAAATGACGCTCATTAATAATTTGAGTTTCTCTTTCATCTAAAGAATCAATGGCACTATTAACCATGGTTTTTTTATGATTAATCTCATTTTTTGAAAAGACTATGTTATCTGGTCTGGCGTTCTCATCTTCTAGAAGTGACAAGAACTCATCCTCACCATCTTCACTAATTTTTTTGTTTAGAGAACTATCATTTTGTGTAATTCTACTGTCCATATTAATAACAGCGGTTGTAGAGATGTTTAAATCACTAGCCAAATTTTCAGCCATGTTGTAATCAATGTTACCACTTTCGGTCCCATTGATCTTTTGCTTTAAGCGACGCAAGCTGAAGAATAAGCTTTTTTGTTTAGAAGTAGTTGCTATTCTTACAATGGACCAATGCTTCAATAGAAAATCTTGAATTGACGCTCTAATCCACCAACTTGCATAGGTTGAAAATCTAAAGCCACGATCAGGCTCAAATTTTTGGGCAGCCTTCATTAAACCAATATTACCCTCTTGAATTAAGTCACCAAGAGACAAACCATAATTTCTGTACTTTACAGCAAAAGACACTACCAATCGCATATGAGCTTGTATAAGCTCATGAAGAGCAGCTTCATCTTTTTTGTCTTTCCATTTTGAAGCTAGCTCATACTCGTGTGCTTGTTCTAATAGAGGAAGAGACATAGCTGTTTTAATAAAACTTTTACTATCGTTATCAAAAGTATTTTTCATATTCAAACTTACGATTAAATTCCCTTAACGCAAAATTTAAACAACTAATATTGATTCTATTCAATGCCATTTTGACATTAGTAGTATAGAATAAAAATAAGATTGATAACTATTAGCAAATAAAATGCCTGAAAAACAAACAGATTCTATTGTATATTGGATCAGATCAGACCTAAGACTTAGTGATAACATTGCTTTGTGGGAAGCGGCCAAATCTAACAAAAATTTAATTGTAGTATATATTAAAAATCTAACCAGAGGATCCTCAAAGACTGGTTCTGCAGCAGATACATGGATAAATAAAAGTTTATTAGAACTTATATCTCGTTATAAGAAATTATTTAAGATTAACTTAAATATTTATGACGAGAATTGTCATTCTATTTTTGAACATTTACATAAAGAAGCCAATTTTACAGATTTATATATAAATAATACTTATGACCCTGAGGTAGATAAGATTGATAAATCTTTAGAAAAAGAGTTTGGAAAATTATTTAATATAAAGTCATATAATTCATCGCTACTATTCATACCAAATGAAGTTTTAAATAATTCAGGAAGTTTTTTTAAAGTTTACACTCCATTTTGGAAAAACGCATTAAATAAACTTAATCTAAGGGATCCACTACCAATACCCAAAATAAAATCTATTTATGAAAAAAAAATTTTATCAATTAAGCAAAGTGTGATTGATAAAGATTATAAAATATGGGAAAAAAAAATACTATCTCATTTCAAGCCTGGTGAAGTCAATGCCAGAGAGATGCTTGAGCAAATTGCAATTAAATTAAATGGGTATTCACAAAATAGAGATTTCCCAATTCAGAATAACACAAGCCTGCTATCACCTTACCTAGCAAGAGGCGAATTATCAGTTAATGAGATATTTTTTTCAGTAAAAAGAAATAAAAAGAAATTCAATAATGACGATTATATTAAATTTACATCTCAATTAGGATGGCGTGAGTTTTCATATAATATTTTGTATAATTTTCCAAAATTACCAAATAAAAATTTTGTTAGTAAATTCGATAACTTTCCTTGGCTTAAGAATAGTAAATACTTAAGCAGCTGGAAAAAAGGCTCTACTGGATATCCTATAGTAGACGCTGGAATGCGAGAATTACGTGCTACAGGATATATGCACAATAGATTAAGAATGATTGTTGCTTCTTTTTTAATTAAAAACTTAAATATATCCTGGGTAGATGGCGCTAAGTGGTTTTGGGATAATCTTTTTGATGCTGATATTGCTAACAATTCATCTGGATGGCAATGGGTGGCAGGCTGTGGAACAGATGCGGCTCCTTACTTTAGAATTTTTAACCCTACGTTACAAAGCGTGAGATTTGATAAAGATGGAGAATATATTAGAAAGTGGGTTCCAGAATTGAGAGACTTACCAAATAAGCTCATCCATTCTCCATGGGAACTAACCGAAATGGAACTGCTTAGTTTCAATATCAAGCTAGGAAAAGATTATCCATACCCTATAGTTGATCATAAGACTACGAGGGACGAGGCTTTAATAAATTACAAAAAAATGAATCTAATTAAATGACAGATAAAACAATAGCATACTCAGATTTTGAAAAAATTAAGATGGCTACAGGAACAATATTAGAAGTTAAAATTAACACAAAAGCTCGTAAACCATCATACATAATTAAAATTGATTTTGGTCCTAAAATAGGAATTAAAACTAGTTCAGCACAGATTACTAATTACAGCACCAAAGAGTTGATCAATAAACAGATTGTAGGTGTAATAAATTTTGAAAAAAAGAATATTGCAGGCATTGAATCAGAGGTTTTAATTTTAGGTGCAGTCAGTAAAGATAATAGTATTTTACTACTTAATGCTGATAAAAATTTAATTAATGGACTTCCAATTGCTTAAATTATTTTTTTAATCAAAATGATTCGAATATTCATTTATGTAACGAGCAATATTTTATAATTAATAATTTAAATTTATTTATTTTTTTTTATTTAAAATTTTCCTATTTTTTTATCACAGATTATTTTTTTAAAAATTAATTGAAAAAAACTAATGAAACTAAGTAGTTAACATAATTGTTTAAACTAACAAAAGACTCCGTAAAAAAATAAAATTTTTGTAAAATAACGAAGCCATTGATAAATTGACACTTTTTATAAAAAGTTTAATCATTGTAATTAGTACGAATCACTTTGTGATTCATTTTTTTAACCTCTAACTAAACCCGAAATGGGGGGAGATTAGTATGGAAGATCTAAAAATAATCTTTGCAGCAGCAAAGAAAAAAGCTAAGAAAAAGGCAGCTCCTAAAAAGAGAAAAGCTGCACCTAAGAAAAAAGTAGCTAAGAAAAAGGCAGCTCCTAAGAAGAAAAAGGCCGCTCCTAAGAAGAAAAAGGCAGCTCCTAAGAAGAAAAAAGTAGCTAAGAAAAAGGCAGCTCCTAAGAAGAAAAAGGCAGCTCCTAAGAAGAAAAAGGCAGCTCCTAAGAAGAAAAAGGCAGCTCCAAAAAGAAAAGCCGCTCCTAAAAAGAAAAAGGCAGCAGCTAAAAGAAAGAGATAAGTAGTTACTTATAATCTTTAAAAGATGCGCTCTTAGTTAAATTACTAAGGGCGCATTTTCTATTTTATCTCTACCAAGAAGTTTATCAACTTTCTTTTTGCCAGCTTCATCAGTAATTTTTAAACTTACAATTATCTCTTTTAGTAGTCTGCCATAAGCTAATTCAAATAGCTGTCTTTCACTATAAGATTGCTCAGCCTGACTATCTGCCCTATTTAGATCTCTAACAACTTCTGCCATTTGCTCTATTTCTCCAGAATTAATTTTTTGATCATATTCTTGAGCTCTTCTGCTCCACATAGTTCGTTTAATTCTTGCTTTCTCAGTTAGAATCTTAAAGATGTTTTGAATTTTTCCAGGTCTTGAAACCTTTCTTAAATTATTAAGCTTCGTTTTATCAACTGGGACTCTAACAAGCATATCCATATTTGGAAATTCTATCACATACATTTCCAACTTTTGCCCAACGACCTCTCTTTTTTCAATATCAATTACCTGTCCAACGCCGTGAGTTGGATAAACAACATAGTCTTTTGTGCTGAATATTTTCTTAACTTTTTTTTCTTTAATATCTTTGATTTCTAGAATTTTTTTAGTTTTCTTAGCCTGCCAGTGACTTGGATTTAAATGCGTTCTTTTATGTTGAACCCCTGGAAGTGAGATAATCCTTTTTTTCTTTGGCTTTATAATAATCTCTTTTTTCTTTTCTTTTTCAATTTTAATCTTTTTCTTAGCTACCGACTTTTTCTTAGCTACTTTTTTCTTAACTACTTTTTTCTTAACTACTTTTTTCTTAACTACTTTTTTCTTAACTACTGTCTTTTTAGATACTTTCTTTTTAGCTACTTTCTTTTTAGTAGCTACATTCTTAACCGCTGTCTTTTTAACTACTTTCTTTTTAGTAGCTTCATTCTTAACCGCTGTCTTTTTAGCGACTTTTTTTGTTACTATCTTTTCTTTAGCGGCCGTTTTCTTGTTAACTTTTTTTATAGACACATTCTTTTTTGATTTATTTATTTTTTCTTTTTTCATATTTACCTCAATTATTATTTTATATTTAGTGAAAAATACTTATTAAATTTGCCTTCTTCATTCTCATGTTTATTTGCATCAGGGAGGGGCTCTTTTGTTTCATTTATATTGGGCCATACCCTTGAATATTTATCATTTAACTCAATCCAATCTACAGCACCTTCTTCAGTATCTGAGACAATTGCATCTACTGGGCATTCAGGTTCGCAAACTCCACAATCTATACACTCATCTGGATTTATTACGAGCATATTCTCGCCTTCGTAAAAGCAATCAACAGGACAGACATCTACGCAGTCTGTAAATTTGCATTTTATACATTTGTCATTAACTATGTATGTCATTGATCAATTTATTTTTTATATTTCCTATGTCTTTATCCTGTAAATATAAAAGACCGCTTAATCGCCTTACCAGATTTTCCTCATAATTATCTATAATGCCATCTGCCATAACAATCTTCCAAATCAATTCCATAATTGTTAGTTTTTCTTCTTCATTTAGCACTTCATTTAAAGATCTTGTAAACTGCTGTAAATCATTAGCTTCACTTTCGATTCTTTCTGCAGCTTTAAAAAGATCACCAGTATTTTGGCTTGATAAAGAAAAATAACTTTCTATTAATTTCTGAATTTCAATTTTTTCAGAATCATCAAAATTTCCATCATATTTTGCAGTTGATATTAGAAGCGCGACAATAGCAATTTTGTCAGAATCAAAACTAAATTCTGAAATTTCAGTTTTTTTATCAAAAAAAGTCTTTAATTTATCAAACATTTTGCTCTATTAAATTGTATAGGTGTTATTATTAGTTACTATATATAGCATAAAGTATAGAACAAATCAGGTAGAAATGAGGATCGAATCACTAACATCGTATGTTCTATTAATATTCTATTACACAATATATTTAATAAACTATATATAACAAATTATCAATGTTCCATATAAAGACAAAATGAAAAAAGATAAAAGCAAAAGACTTAGTGATTGGGAAAAAAAATTTTCTAAAGAAGTAAAAATTGAGACTTCTAAACAGTTCTTTCATGAGACTGATGAAGGTATTAATATCAACCCTCTATATACCCAAGAAGATTTACTAGGCTATACATTCAACGATATTCAAACTCTTCCCGGCGAGTGGCCTTACACTCGTGGACCAAAAGCTTCTATGTATACAAATAGACCTTGGACAGTCAGACAGTATGCTGGATTTTCTACCGCAGAAGAGTCAAATAAATTTTATAGAAAAAATCTAGAAGCCGGGCAAATGGGTCTTTCAGTTGCTTTTGATTTACCAACTCACAGAGGTTATGACTCAGATGATGAATTAGTAATGGGTGATGTTGGTAAAGCTGGAGTGGCAATTGATAGTGTAGAAGATATGAAAATTTTGTTTGATGGAATTCCACTAGACAAGATGTCAGTATCAATGACTATGAATGGTGCTGTTCTTCCAGTGCTTGCAGCATTTATTGTAGCAGGCGAAGAACAAGGTCTTGATAGGAAGGTTTTATCAGGAACAATTCAAAACGATATTCTAAAAGAATTTATGGTTCGTAATACTTACATTTACCCGCCAGAGCCATCCATGAGATTAGTAGCAGATATAATTGAATATACTGCTAAAGAAATGCCAAAATTTAACTCTATTTCTATATCTGGATATCATATGCAGGAAGCAGGAGCTAATAATGTTCAAGAATTAGCTTTTACATTAGCGGATGGTATGGAATATGTTAGGGCGGCGCTATCAAAGGGGTTAGCTGTTGATGATTTCGCTCCAAGACTTTCGTTCTTTTTTGCTATTGGGACTGATTTTTTTATGGAAATAGCAAAACTTAGAGCAGCAAGAACATTATGGGCTAAAATTATGCAAGACTTTGGTGCAACTAATGAAAAGTCTTTAACTTTGAGAACTCATTGTCAAACCTCAGGAGTTTCTTTGACTGAAAAAGATCCCTACAATAATATTGTAAGAACTTCCTATGAGGCTTTATCAGCTGTATTGGGAGGAACTCAAAGTCTTCATACAAATTCATTTGATGAAGCAATTGCTTTACCAACTGAGTTTTCATCAAGAATTGCAAGAAACACTCAGTTAATTCTTCAAAATGAAACAGGGGTAACGAACACTGTTGATCCATTAGCAGGATCATACTTTGTTGAAAAACTAACAGAAGATATATGTTCTGCTGCTTGGAAAATTATTGAGGAAGTTGAAGAATTTGGGGGAATGACCAAAGCTGTTGCAGCTGGAATGCCTAAGCTGAGCATCGAAGAATCAGCAACTAAAAAACAAGCAAAAATTGATAGTGGGAAACAAGTAGTAGTTGGTGTCAATAAGTATAAAAATCCTAAGGAACCTAAAATTGATGTGTTGGTTATAGATAATGAAAAAGTTAGAGAAGATCAGATAAAAAAAATTACTACTTTAAAAATAGAAAGAGATAGTAAAATTTTAGAAGGTCATCTTAGTAGAATTACTGAAGCAGCAAAAAATAACTCTGGTAACTTACTTGCTTTAAGCATTGAGGCAATGCGAGCTAGAGGTACTGTGGGTGAAGTTTCAAAAGCACTTGAAGATGCTTTCGGTCGACATTATGCTACAAACGTAGGTGTTTCAGGGGTCTATGGAAAGTTTTTTGAGAAAGATGAAAAGTTTATGGAAATACAAAATAAAATTGATACTTTTGAAAAAGAAAATGGAAGAAGGCCAAGAGTTCTGATTGTTAAAATGGGACAAGATGGTCATGATAGAGGCGCTAAAATTGTTGCAACTTCGTTTGCTGATTTAGGCTTTGATATTGATATGGGGCCTCTATTTCAATCACCAAAAGATGTAGCAAAAGATGCAATTGAAAATGATGTTCATGCTATTGGTGTATCTACACTTGCCGCAGGCCATAGAACTTTAGTTCCAGAATTAATGAAGAGTCTTAACGCAATAGATAAAAATAATAAAATAATAGTCTTTGTTGGAGGAGTAGTACCTGAACAAGATTATCAATTCTTATATGATAATAATGTTTCAGCAATTTTTGGACCAGGAACTAGTATTCTAGTTTCTGCTGAAGAAGTGATAAAGCTTATATCAAAAAAACACTAATTAATTTGATTTTATGATAAATCTTAGAGATAGAATTATAGCAGGAGAGAGAGCTGCAATTGCCAAAGCAATTACTCTTGTTGAGTCTTCTAGGGAAGAAGATATTAATCATAGTCATGAATTAATATCTGCACTTATAAAATCACCTGGTCATGCTATAAGAGTCGGTTTTTCAGGTCCACCAGGTGTTGGTAAATCTACATTTATAGAATCATTTGGTTCACATATAGTTAATAAAAATTTTAAGTTGGGAGTACTCGCTATTGATCCATCTTCAAATTTTACAGGCGGCTCTATCTTAGGTGATAAAACTCGAATGAGTGAAATTTCTAAAAATGAAAATACATTTATTCGCTCAACTCCATCCAGAGGATCATTAGGTGGTATTGCCGTAGGAACTCGAGAGGCAGCTATAATTTTAGATGCTGCAGGCTATGATTATATTTTTATTGAAACTGTTGGTGTTGGACAGTCAGAAATAACAGCTGCTAATCTTGTTGATATTTTTACATTAATTGTTGGACCAGGATCTGGCGATGAACTTCAAGGAATAAAGAAGGGCATAACAGAATATGCAGATATTTTTATAGTCAATAAAAATGATGGTGATTTAGCTTCGCAAGCATCAAGAACAGCCTCAGATTACAAATCTGCTTTAAGTTTTTACAATAAAGATAATAATGAGCTAGAAACACAAGTAGTTTTAGTCTCTTCAATTGAGAACAAAGGTATGGATGAGGTACTTAATTCTTTCAATAAAATTGTTGAATTTAACAAATCAAATAATAGATTTGAAAGTAGAAGGGAAAATCAACTGGCCTATTGGCTTGAAGAAGAGGTTAGAAATAAAATTCTACTTCAGTTAAGCAAGGAGAATGGTATTCCTGGACTAATTGAAAATGAAGTTCAGAGAATTATTAGCGGCGAAACTGGATTTTATTCCGCCTCTAAGACAATTATTGATACATTTTTGGGTAAAAAATAACTATTTATTGACATATCGTCTTTCAGTCATTATTACACTTCATCTATGACAAGAGCATGTGATTTAACAGGAAAAAAAGTACAGTTTGGCCATAACGTTAGTAAGGCTAAGAATAGGACTAAACGTAAGTTTATTCCAAATATTCAATCAGTAACTTTTAGAAG
>Ga0209709_10002516_pt1 | contig 15889 bp, 13 predicted proteins | sample ArcticOcean_MG_C_2_FD_187435 | JGI IMG/M metagenome (GOLD analysis project Ga0209709, IMG submission 187435) | Marine microbial communities from western Arctic Ocean - ArcticOcean_MG_CB4_136 (SPAdes) (version 2) | ecosystem: Environmental > Aquatic > Marine > Oceanic | place: Arctic Ocean... | reverse complement strand
ATTGTAAAAACCATGGAATCATTTTTGGAACATAACTCCATTTAAGAGCTAGAGGCCCAGATGAACTTAAAAGCATGGCTGGAACATCTGATAAAACATCAGGTCTGTTCATTAGAACACAAGCATATGGAGAAAAGTGACCGGCATTACCATATGATGCCGCTGGACTACCTGGTTCATCTCTATCAAAAATAGTGACTTGATAACCTTTTTTTTGTAAAAATAATGCATTACACACTCCCTGAATGCCTGCTCCAATAATGCCAATTTTTAAATTCTTATTCATATTTTAAAACATATAAATATTTATTATAGATTATAATTGCGACATATTATTCAAAAAAAATATATCAATATTTATGAAATTAACTGTCGGTGATATATTTTAGAACTCATTACTATGCTGAAACCAATCATTGTGGTAAGCATTGAGGATCCACCATAAGACATTATAGGTAATGGTGACCCGACTATTGGTAGAAGACCTAAAACCATACTCATATTAACAGAAATATAAAAAAATATTGCTGATCCAAAACCATAACAAAAAAGTTTAGCAAAAAAACTTCTGGACATTGCTCCTATTCTTAAAATTCTAAATATTATAATTGCATATATTAATAAAAGAATAATAGATCCTATAAAGCCATATTCCTCAGAATATAAAGTGAATATAAAATCAGTATGTTTTTCTGGCAAGAATTCGAGATAGCTCTGTGTTCCTTTTAAATATCCTTTACCATAAAGTCCACCTGATCCAACTGCTATTTTAGATTGGATTATTTGATACCCAGCTCCTAAGGGATCTTTATCAGGGTTAAAGAAAGTCAAAACTCTTAATTTTTGATAAGGTTCTAAAAAAGAAATTGCAAAAGGTGCTGAAATAATCAAAATTAAAGAAGAATAAATAAAATATTTAATATTTATACCAGCTAGCCACAACACAACAATTCCACTTATTGCAATCAAAATAGATGTTCCCAGATCTGGTTGTGTAATTACCAGTGAAATTGGTAATATTAATATTGTAATTGGAATTAATAAACTCCTAAGATTGCTAATATTATTTATTTGGCTCCGATGATAATATTTTGCTAAACAAATAGTTATAGTTATTTTCATTAATTCAGAAGGTTGAATATTAAAAAAATATAAACTTACCCATCTCTGAGATCCAGAAGCAGTTATTCCATCGATAGATGCCCATAATAAAAGTGCTAAAACAATTATATAAAGTATATACCCTGCAGAATGCCAAAATTTAATGTTTAAAAAAGATAAAAAAATCATCATTGAAAAAAAGACTCCAAATCTAAGTATGTGGCTTTTGCTATGATATAATAATTCACCTCCATCAGTAGAATACATTGAAAAACCACTAATTATTCCAATTAATAAGATGCTGCACAATAATAAATAATCTATAGACCTAATTTTTTGAAAAAAGGTTAATTGATCTGTGTATGAATATTGACTAAGCATTTATGTTGATATTAAATTTTTTTTTCTAATTAATTCTCTTTCATCATGTCTATCGATAATCATTTTAAATAATTTTTTAGCCATAGGAGCTGCAGTAGAACTACCCGATCCACCATGTTCTACAATTATACTAAGAGCGTAACGTGGATTTTTATATGGTCCAAATGCAATATAAAGTGCGTGATCTCTATCTTTGTAAGGTATTTGTTCTGTTTTAAAATCTAGTTCTCTTTCTTTTTTTGTTATTCTTTTAACTTGGGCTGTGCCTGTTTTTCCAGCAAATTGATATTTAGGATTATCTATGCGCGAACTAAAAGAAGTTCCACCAGCTTCATTTGTAGATGAAAACATTGCATTCAAAACAAACTTTATATTTTCAGAATTTTTATATAATGGTTCATGTTTTTTTGGGGATTTAAACCATAACAGTTTATCACTTGATTCTGATAAGCTCTCTTCTAATCCTTTATGATCTTTAGAGTTTTTTGCAATTATAGATTTAATATCTTCTATTGAGTCTGCATTTTCATTTATAGTTATTTTAGGATAAATTTTGTATCCACCATTTGCAAGTTGAGCCGTCATTAGACATAGCTGTAATGGTGTAGTTAGTATATAGCCCTGTCCAATACCAGTTATTAATGTTTCTCCTAGGACCCATCCTTTGCCAAGTGTATTTCTTTTCCATTTTGTATTTGGAACTAATCCCTTTTTTTCACTACCATATACCTCTTTTAAAACCTTGGTTCCTAATCCAAATTTTGATGCTGTTATACTAAGTCTATCAACACCTAATTTTCTAGCTACCTCATAAAAATATATGTCACAAGATTGTTTAATTGCATTTTTTAAATTTACCACACCATGCCCTTTTTCTTTCCAACAGTGGTAAAGTTGCCCATACATTTCCATTTTACCAGTGCAACTAACTTTAAAGTTTGGGCTTATAATATCATTTTCTAAAGCAGATAAAGCAACGATTGGTTTTATTGTTGAGCCAGGTGAATATAAACCAGAAATTGTTTTATTAATTAATGGTTTAAGTGGATTATTTTTAATTAATTTCCATTTTTTATGACTTATTCCGTGTAAAAATAAATTTGGATCAAATGACGGTGAAGAATGCATTGCAACTACTTCTCCGTTATAAATATCCATTACACTTATTGATCCAGATTTATCAATCATAAGCTCGTTGCATAACTTTTGAATCTCAGTATCTATTGTAAGTTTAATATTCTGGCCTTTTTTTCCTTCAATATAATCTAGTTGATTAATTCTTTTACCAAAAGCGTTTACTTCATATCTCTGAACCCCATTCGTACCTATTAAAATATTTTCGTACTTTTTTTCTAAGCCATTTTTTCCAACTCTTAAACCTGGAACATAATTATTTTTAATTATATCATTATTTAATAAGTCGTTTTCACTAGCCTGTGAAACATAGCCTAGTACATGTGTGTAGTTATCTTTAAAGGGATAACTTCTAATAACTGATAAAACTGGCTTAGCACCAACCAATTCATGTAAATAATAATTAACTTTAGAAAATTGATCCCAACTAAGATTTTCAGAAACTATCAAGGTTTCCCAAGATTTTTGATTATTCTTTTTTTTAATTATTTTTGAAAATTCATTATCAGTTAAATCTAAAATATCTTTAAGTCTTATCATTAGATATTTAAAATTTTCAACTTGTTCTGGTACTACATGTAATTGATAAACTTTTAAGTTTCCCGCGACAGTATTGCCAAAATAATCTAAAAATTCACCTCTTATTGGTGGTAGTCTCCATTCTCTTAAACGATTTTTATCTGACAAAGTTAAATATTTTTTATTATCATTAATCTGTAATGAAAAAAGTTTTGCAATGATGCCCGTGAAAACTACAGCTTTAGCTGTAGAAATAATAAACATTCTTCTATTTATTGTATTTAATTTTTTTATACTTGAGTCACCTCTATCAATCATGTGATTTACCAAAAACTAACTTGTGATATATCTCAAAAATATAAGCAAATACTATATATAATAAAAAAGTAAATAATAAATTTAATAATAAATTATTATAATATAATTCAAAATCAAAAAATAAAACTAATAAACTATACATTAGAGAGTTTGTTACCAAAATTGTAAATAGAAAAAAAAACCAATCTTGAAATATGTTTGGTCTTAATGTTATGTTTCTCAAATATGCTGCAAATCCACATATAAGTAAGTAACAAAAACTACTTATACCCATTGGAAAACCTATAACAACATCATTTATTAAGCCAGCAATAAAGATATAGCCATAACCTAAAATTTCACTTTTTTTTAAACTCCAATAAAAAATTAAAATAAATGGAAAATTAAATGAAAAATACTTCGTCTCTAAATAATTAAAATCAAACTCATTTAAAACTGAAACAAAAAGTATTAAAATTGGAATATTAATAATTATTTTTTTTAATAATGTTATATTTTGAAATCGGCCCATTTAATTGTTATCCTTTTTAAATGCTACAATTTTAACAAACTGTAATTGTGAAAAATCAGAAAAAAAAATTATCTTCGTATCGTTCTCTTTTTCTTCATCATAAGTAGTTTTAGTTTTTGAACTAACGATTTTACCTATTGGAATTCCTTCTTTAAATATTTCTCCAGAACCAGATGTGTAAACTATACTTTCACCCGTTATATCCTTCTCTTCTTTGAAATATTGTATGATACCCTTATTTTTACCTGTACCAGACAGTATTGATTGAATATTTCCTGGTTCTATACTTACTGGAATTTTACTATTTAAATCTGATAATAATAAAGCTCTTGATGTTAAATAATTTACTTCCACTATTTTACCAACTAAATAATTATTTTCTAAAACAGCCATACCTAACTTAATTTTACTTCTGCTTCCCTTGTTTAGTACAACTGATCTTAAAAATGGACTTTTTTTATCAATTAAAACTTTTGCTATAATTTCCTCAGATTCAATTACATAATCATTTATTATTTTTTTTAATCTTATGTTTTCAGATAAAATAAAATCATTTTCTAGTTTTTGTACTTTAAAATCTTGAAGTTTTTTTTTATTATTTACGTAATCATCATATAATTCGAAATGACTCTCTATATTATAATAGATTTTTTTTACAAAATTTTCTGGTCCAGAAATAATAAATGATGACCTATAAGCTGTTTCTTTAATTACAATTTTTGTATAATTTATTACTGTTAAATTAAACCTTCCTAAAATTAAAAGTAATAGCGAGAAAAAAATTAATCCAATTAGAGAAAATCGCTGCTTATTACTTTTGTTTAAAAACGCTGAGCGTATTGCAATTACAAAATCGTCCCTGCTTGGTTCCATTATTTTTAATATTCAGACAATACAGTGGAAAATATTTCTTCTTGTTCTAATGCTTTGCCAGTTCCTATTGCAACACATGTTAATGGGTCTTCAGCTATATGGACTGGTAATCCAGTTTCTTTGGAAAATCTTTTATCTATGTTTTTTAATAATGCTCCACCACCTGTTAAAGTTAAACCCATATCAACTAAATCTGCAGATAATTCAGGAGGTGTATTCTCTAAGGCATCTTTTACTCCATTAACCATTTGTTTTAAAATATCATTTAATGCTTCTGCAGAATCTTCTTCAGTAATATTAATTTCTTTTGGTGTTCCAGATCTTAAATCTCTACCTTTTACAGGGTATGTATTGGAATGAGTAGGTATTGCAGTGCCAATTTCTTTTTTAATTTTTTCAGCAGTACTATCTCCAATCATTAAATTATATTCTTTTCTCATATAATCAATCAATGCATGATCCATTGAATCACCTGCAACTCTTAATGACTTAGAGTAAACTACTCCACCTAATGACATAACAGCAATTTCTGTTGTACCACCACCGATGTCAACTACCATTGAGCCAGTCGCTTCTGATATTGGTAATCCAGCACCTATTGCTGCTGCAATTGGCTCTTCAATTAATTGAACTCTTCTAGCTCCAGCAGCTAACGCGCTATCTTGAATTGCTTTTCTTTCAACTGGAGTTGAGCCGGTCGGTACACAAATTAGTATTCTTGGATTCGCAAATGTACTTCTTTTGTGAACCTTTTTTATAAAGTGTTTAATCATTTCTTCTGTAACAATAAAATCAGCAATTACACCATCTCTCAAAGGTCTTATCGCTTGAATATTTCCTGGAGTTCTTCCAAGCATTGTTTTTGCCTCATCTCCAACAGCTAAAACAGATTTTTTACCTTTATTATCAAGCACCGCAACAACAGAAGGTTCATTTAAAACAACCCCTTGCCCTTTTAATACAACTAGGGTGTTGGCTGTTCCAAGGTCTATCGCCATATCTTGGCTCCAAATTTTAGCTAGGTTGTTAAAAAATTTCATTTATATTCCTTTCATTTTTTGTGTTTCTTGCTCCATTGGAGCTGTTTTTTTTCTTTTAATAATCATTTTATTTAGAGCACTTAAATATGCATTTGCTGAAGCAACCAATGTATCTGTATCTGCAGCTTGTCCAACTGTTGTTTTCCCATTTTCTTCAATTCGGACACTTACAGTTGCCTGCGCATCAGTTCCTTCTGTTACAGCATGAACTTGATATAATTGTAAATTAACATCATGTGGGTATAAGACTTTTATACATTTAAATATGGCATCTACTGGTCCGTCACCAGTTTCTGATGTTTGTTTTACTTCATCATATACATCTAAGGTCATATCAGCTCTTTGTGGCTCACCTGTGCCAGCAAAAACTTTTAAAGATTTTAAATTAATAACATTTTTATCTTGTATCAAGCTATCATCTACCAAAGCTGCTATATCATCATCGTAAATATGTTTTTTTTTATCAGCTAGAATTTTGAATTTTCCAAAAGCAGTTTGAATAACATCATCAGTAACATCAGCATAACCAAGGTCATTTAGCTTTTCTTTAAATGCATGTCTTCCTGAATGTTTTCCCATTATTAAAGATGTCTGTTTAACCCCAACACTTTCTGGTGTCATAATTTCATATGTATTTCTGTTTTTAAGCATTCCATCTTGATGAATTCCTGCTTCATGAGCAAAAGCGTTTTTACCAACAACGGCTTTATTAAACTGAACTGGAAAAGTTGCATTTGAAACAACTTTTGATGCTTTGCTTAATAGTTCAGTTTTAATTCCAGTAGAATAAGGCATTAAATCATTTCTAGTTTTAATTGCCATAACAATTTCTTCAAGAGCTGCATTTCCTGCTCTTTCACCAATTCCATTTATTGTACACTCTACTTGTCTTGCTCCTGCCGAAACACCAGCTAAAGAATTTGCAACCGCTAATCCTAAATCATTATGACAATGCACTGATAAAATAGCTTTATCAATATTTGGAACTTTATTTTTTAGTGTTGTAATAATTTTAGTAAATTCTGATGGAATTGTATATCCAACAGTATCAGGAATATTTATTGTTTTTGCACCACTATTAATTGCAAGTTCAACTATTTTGCACATAAAGTCCATATCAGTTCTTGTTCCGTCTTCACAAGACCACTCAACATCATCTGTAAGATTTCTTGCATAAGTTACACTTTCCTTGATTGCATCTAGAACTTGTTCTGGCGACTTATTTAATTTGAATCTCATATGAAGTGGGCTAGTTGAAATAAAGGTATGAATTCTAAATCTTGGGGCAGCTTTTAATGCTTGGTGGCATGCATCAATATCTTTTTTATTAGCTCTTGATAAACCACATGGAATTGAATTTTTCAAAATTTTACTTATTGCTGTTACAGCCTCAAAGTCACCTGGTGATGCAATAGGAAAACCAGCTTCAATAATATCAATTCCCATTTCATCAAAAATTCTTGAAATTTGAATTTTTTCTTCAAGACTCATTGATGCTCCAGGTGATTGTTCACCATCTCGCATCGTAGTGTCAAATATAAAAACTTTATCTTTGTCGCTCATAACCAATAATTTTAGAAAAAATATAATACAATCTATAATAGAGATTGCAAAATAATTTTTGTATTTTGGTTGTAATTTTCGATCAATTTGGGTCTTTAATAAAAATTAGCTCTTATCGCTATCTATTAATTTCTTTTTACCTATCCAGGGCATCATGGCTCTAAGTTCAGCACCCACTTTTTCAATTGGATGACCAGCAAGGTCTTTTCTCATTTTTAAAAAATTTTTTTGACCACCCTCACATTCTTTCATCCAGTCTTTTGTAAATTTGCCAGATTGAATATCAGCTAATACTTCTTTCATTCTTTTTTTGCTTTCACTATCTACTATTTTTTTACCAGACACATACTCTCCATACTCCGCCGTATTTGAAATAGAATAATTCATGTTAGCAATTCCACCTTCATAAATTAAATCAACAATTAATTTAACTTCATGTAAACACTCGAAGTAAGCCATCTCAGGTTCATAACCAGCTTCAGTTAAGGTTTCAAAACCATTTTTAATTAATTCAACTAAACCACCACAAAGAACTGATTGCTCCCCAAATAAATCAGTTTCACATTCGTCCTTAAAAGTAGTTTCGATAATACCAGATTTTCCACCGCCAATTGCTGACGCATAAGACAATGCAAGATCTCTTGCTTTGCCTGTTCCATTTTGATGAACAGCAAATAGACATGGCACTCCACCACCTCTTTCAAACTCACTTCTAACTAAATGCCCTGGCCCTTTCGGTGCAACCATAAATACATCAAGATCTTTTCTTGCATCAATAAGTTTATAATGAATATTTAAACCATGTGCAAAAGCTAAACTTGTTCCTTCTTTTATTCTTTGTTCTATATGATTTTTATAAATTGTAGCTTGTAATTCATCGGGTGTAAGTATCATCGCAACTTCAGCCCACTCTGCAGCATCAGATAAGTTCATCACTTTTAATCCTTTAGATTCAGCTTTTGCTTTACTTGCTGAACCATCTCTAAGAGCAACTACCACTTCTTTAGCACCACTATCTTTTAAATTTAATGCATGTGCATGACCTTGACTTCCATATCCAAAAATCGCTATTTTTTTACTCTTAATTAAATCTACATTGGCATCTTTTTCGTAAAACATTTTCATTTTTTTCTCCTTTTAATAATTAGTTAAATATTTCCGCACCTCTCTTCATTGCAACCGCTCCAGTTCTAGAAACACTAACAAGACCAATTGGTTTTAAATTTTTTGTTAGGTTGTCTATTTCTCTTCTTAATCCTGTAATTTGAATTACCGCAGACTTATTTGTTTTATCTAATATAACTGGATTGTATTTTTTACAAGCGTTTAAAGCTTTCTTAATTTTTACTAAATTACCTGCAATTTTTAAGAGCGCCATTTCTTTAAATATTACTTTTGTATCTTCTCTTTTAAAATTTGCTACTTTATGAACTGGGACTAATTTTTTTAGCTGCAATGTTATCTGCTCAATGACTTGCGGTGTTCCTGTTGTTACAATTGTCACTCTTGAAAGATTTTTTTTATGATCGACTTCTGCTACTGCTAAAGACTCAATATTATAACCTCTTCCTGAAAAAAGGCCAACAACTCTAGCAAGTACACCTGCTTCATTATCAACCCAAACAACAAAAATATGCGTGTCTAATTTTCCAAGTTTACTTGGTGTGCTATATGCTGATTTAGATTTTGCCATTTTAAACTAATGCCTTTCCTTTACCTGTAATCTTATTCTCATTCTGATCTTTGGGACCTAATAACATTTGGTTATGTGGTTTTCCTGATGGTATCATTGGAAAACAATTTTCATCTTTATCAACAAGACAATCAAAAATTACTGGTTTATCTATATTTATCATCTCTTCAATTTTTGCATCAAGTTCATTTGGTGATTTGGCTCTAATTCCAACACAACCATAAGCTTCTGCTAATTTTACAAAATCTGGCAAAGCCTCTGAATAACTTTGTGAATAATTTTTTTCGTGAAGTAACTCCTGCCATTGTCTAACCATACCCATATATTGATTGTTTAAAATAAATATTTTAATCGGTAAATTATATTGAATTGCAGTCGAAATTTCTTGCATTGTCATTAAAATTGAAGCTTCTCCAGCAATATCAATTACTAATTTTTTTGGGTGCGCAACCTGAACACCTACTGCTGCAGGCAATCCATAGCCCATAGTGCCAAGTCCTCCAGACGTCATCCATCTATTAGGTTTATTAAATTTATAATGCTGAGCAGCCCACATTTGATGCTGTCCAACTTCAGTTGTTATATAAGTATCTTGATCTTTGGTTAACTCATAAAGTCTCTGCACAGCATACTGTGGTTTAATAATTGTATCACTATTAATAAAATGTAAAGATTTTTTTGCTCTCCATTTTTTAATTAATTGCCACCATTTTGAAGTTTTTTTTTTATTTAATTTATCTAAACCTAGGTTTTTCTTTTTTAAAGTTTTGATAGTAGATCTAATTACTTCCGCAACATCACCTACTATAGCCAGATCAACTTTTATAATTTTATTAATAGATGAAGGATCAATATCAATATGAACTTTTTTTGATTTTGGTGAGAATTCGTCAATTTTTCCCGTGATACGATCATCAAATCTAGCACCAATATTTATTAGTAAATCACAATCGTGCATTGCATTATTAGCTTCATACGTTCCATGCATTCCTAACATTCCTAAAAATTGATTATCATCTCCTGGATAAGCACCAAGCCCTTGTAGAGTTGATGTAATTGGAAAGCCCGTTAAAGAAACTAACTCTCTTAATAGTTCACTCGCTTTAGGGCCAGAGTTAATTACACCGCCACCAGTATAAAAAACTGGCTTAGTAGCTTTACTCATTAAGTAAATTAATTGATCTAATTCTTTTTGATTAAATTTGTTTGATGTTTTTCGAATTTTTTTTTTTTTAGGTTTAAAATATTTTGTTTTAGCAAATTGAATATCTTTTGGAATATCAACTAATACTGGGCCAGGTCTTCCTGTTGTTGCGACCTCAAAAGCTTCGTGCATTATTCTTGGGAGATCATTTATATCTTTAACTAACCAGTTATGTTTTGTACATGGCCTAGTAATTCCTGTTGTGTCACATTCTTGGAAAGCATCTGTTCCTATTAAATGAGTTGGCACTTGTCCTGAAATACAAACTAAAGGAACAGAATCCATGTATGCATCTGTTAATGCTGTAACAACATTTGTTGCACCTGGTCCTGATGTAACCAATACAACACCTGGCTTTCCAGATGATCTTGCATAGCCTTCCGCAGCATGTCCCGCACCTTGTTCGTGTCTTACTAAAATATGTTTTATAGTTGGGTGATTTTTTAATTCGTCATAAATTGGAAGTACTGCACCGCCCGGGTAACCAAAAATATATTCTACTTTTTGATCTTCTAGAGACTTAAATACAATTTCTGCACCTGAATATAAATTACCCATTTTAGCAATCTATTCGACTTTATATTAACTGGTCAAGTTTAAGAGGCAATTTATTTATTCTTTTTATCAGTTTGGTAATTTCATTTGGCTTAATTTTGTTCCAATTTACCATCCTACTTCTTGCCCAAGTAGCCTGTCTTTTGGCGTATTGTCTTGTTCTAATGACTATTAACTCCCTGACTTGCTCTAAAGTCATTTCATTTTTTAAATATTGTTTTAATTCATTTATGCCTATTACCTTATTGACGCTACAGTCTTTTTTTATCTTTATCTTAATAAATTCTTTGATTTCTTGAATAGCACCTCTTTCAAGCATTTTGCTTGTCCTTAAAGATATTCTTTCAATTAGTTCTTCTCTATTAAAATTAACATATAATTTAAAAAATTGATCCTCACTGAACTTAGGTTTGGTTTTGTTTAACCAATCATACATTGAAATTTTTGTGTATAGCTTAATTTCAAAAGCTCTAATTGATCGTTGCGTATCATTTGGATCAAACTTATTTTTAGTTTTTTTATCTATCTTTAAAAGTTTTTTGTAAAAATTACTTTGTCCTTCTTTTTTTTGCATTAATCGTACTTTTTTTCTAATCTTAAGTGGAATATTTGGAATTTTAACCAGACCATTGACTAAAGATTGAAAATATAATCCTGTGCCACCAACTAAAATAGGAGTTTTTTTTCTTTGTCTTACTTCTTTTATCTTTTTAATAACAAGCCGCAACCATTGACCAGTTGAAAAATTTTTATTCACATCAATTACTCCATACAAGTGATGTTCTATATTTTTTTGTTCTTTTTTGTTAGGTCTGGCAGTTAAAATTTTTAATTGTTTATAGACTTGCATACTATCTGCATTAATAACTTCTCCATTAATTTTTTCAGCTATTTTGACTGCAAAATTGGATTTTCCAGATGCTGTAGGACCAGAAATTAAAATGATCTTGGACTGAATGTCCATTTTTAATTTAACTTAACACCAATATATCTTCTTTGGTTTCGCTCATTATAAATAACAATAAGAATTGTTTTTTCAGAAGAATTTAAAACTGACTCAACTATAGATTCTAAGTCTTTTACTGATTTAATTTTTTTCTTTTGAGCTTCAATAATTATATCATTAACCTTTAAATAGTTGATTGGACTATCGGTATCAATGCTTGTTATTACCAATCCTGTTGTTTGACTGGGAATTTTTCTGTTTGCAATATCTTCTTTGGTTAATACTCTTGCTTTAATTTTTAAAGATTTAATTTCCTTGATCTCTAACTCTTTTATTGTTTCAGTTTTTTTATCATCCTCTCTAAAATCTTTTGAGGTTTCCAATCTTCCTAATTTAATTTTTTTAGTAATTTCTTTTTTATTTCTCCAAATCTTAACATTAACTATTTTACCAACTTCTGTTTGTGCAACAATCTTTGGTAATTCTTTCATTTCTTTAATTTTAGTATTATTAAATTCTAGTATTATATCTCCTGCTTTTATTCCCGCTTTATCTGATGGGCTTTTTTCTGCCACACTTGCAACAAGTGCACCTCTTGGTTCGTTTAATTTTTCTACATCAGCAATTTCTTTTGTAACAACTTGGATTCTAACTCCTAACCATCCTCTTTTTGTTTCGCCAAACTCTATAAGTTGATCAACAACTTTTTTTGCACTATTTGATGGGATTGAAAAACCTATGCCAATTGATCCACCTTGGCCTAAAATTGCTGTATTAATACCAATTACATCTCCATTCATATCAAATAATGGCCCTCCTGAATTTCCTTGGTTAATTGATGCATCTGTTTGAATATAATCTTCATATCTTGATAACCCTATTGTTCTGTTTCTAGCTGAAATAATCCCCGATGTAACAGTTCCTCCTAACCCTAAGGGGTTTCCAATTGCTATAACCCAATCTCCAATCCTTGCCTTGTCAGAATTTCCAAACTTTACAGGTATAAAGTCGTCTTTTGATTCAATTTGCAAAACAGCAATATCAGATAATGGGTCTGCACCTATTACTTTTGCTTTATAATCTTTGTCTCCGTTAACAGTAACGACTATATCCTCTGCTCCACTAATTACATGATTATTAGTAATTACAATTCCTTTAGAATTAATTATAAAACCTGATCCAAGAGCGCTAGCTTTTCTTGTTTTTGGTGTTCCAAATTCTTTAAACATATCTTCAAATGGCGATCCCGGAGGAAATTGAAAACCTGGAAATGGATTACTTTTTGTTACTACTGTTTGTGTGGTAGAAATATTTACAACAGATGGCATTAATCTTTCAGCTAAATCTGCAAAAGATTTAGGTATTTCTTGTGCGTTAGATAAAGATGCAAAGCTAATTGTTAAAAAAACTATTAATAAAATTTTAATTTTTTTCATCTTAACCTTTAATATACCAAATAATAAAAAAACCAATCATAACAAACAAAAACCCACCTGCCCTCAATTGAGTAACTTTTATCATCTCTAGCTTCTTTAGCATATTCTTCATTTTTAATGGAAATAATACATATAAAATTCCTTCAATAAAAAAGAGGAAACCAAAAGCTATAATCAGCTCTTTCATGCTCTGAATTTATTTTTTAGGCTTGATGTTTCCAAAAAATTTAAAAAACTCACTATCAGGTGACAAAATTACAGAAGTGTCTCCACCTATTAAAGCAGTTTCGTAAGCCTGCATCGCTCTATAGAAAGCAAAAAATTCTGGGTCTCTACCAAATGCTTCTGCAAAAATTTTATTTCTTTCGCCATCTCCTTGACCTTTCATAATTTCAGAATTTTTATTTGCATTGGCTAATAGGACCGAAACATCTTTGTCTGCTGTTGATGTTATAGTTACTGCCATTTCGGCTCCTCGTGCTCTAAATTCTTTAGCTTCTCTTTCTCTTTCAGTCTGCATTCTTCTATAAATAGCTTCACTGTTTGCTTGAGGTAGATCTGCTCTCTTAATTCTAACATCTATTATTTTAATACCAAAATTTCCAGCTTCTGTATTTACAAGTTCTTGAATTAAAGACATTTGCTTACTTCTATCTTTTGAAAGCAATGTTTGTAATTCCTGTTGTCCCAATACATTTCTCAGTCTTGAATTTATAATTGTTGCTAATCTTGATCTCGCAACTCTTTCATTTCCAACTGAAATATAGAATTTTAAAGGATCTACAATTTGAAATCTTGCAAATGCGTCAACAATTAACCTTTTTTGATCTGATGCAATAACTTCTTCTGGTGGTGTATCAAGATTTAAAATTCTGCCATCTAAAAAAACTACGTTTTGAATAAAAGGAATTTTAAAATTTAAGCCAGGTTCTAATATAATTTTTTTCGGATCACCAAATTGAAGAACAATAGCTTGATTAACCTCTTTAACTACAAAAACAGAGAAGAAGAGTAATACTCCGATTGCAACAGTAATTGGTAATAAAATTTTTTTAATATTCATTAATTACTTACTTTCTTTTTCCCAAGTTGTGGTAGAGGTAAATATGGTACTACACCTGAACCAGCATTTTTTTCAATAATCACTTTATCTATATCTGCCAAAACTTTTTCCATAGTCTCTAAATACATTCTCTCTTGAGTAACCTCTTTAGCTTTTGCATATTCAGTGTAAATAGAAACAAATCTACTAGCTTCACCCTCTGCAGCTGCAACAACTTTTTGTTTGTACGCTTCTGCTGACTGCATAATTTTTGCAGCTTCACCCCTTGCTCTTGGTATAACATCGTTAGCATAGGCTTCAGCTTCATTTTTAGATCTCTCCATGTCAGCTCTTGCTGCTTGCACATCTCTAAATGCATCAATTACTTGATCTGGTGGATCTGCTTTTTGTGTTTGAACCTGTGTAATTTGAATACCACTATTGTATTCATCCAAAATTGATTGCATAATTTCTTGTGTTTCAATTTCAATTTTTGCCCTTCCTTCTGTCAAAATTTGTTGAATTTTGCTTTTTGCAATAACTTCTCTCATTGCAGTTTCTGCAGCAGCTTTTACTGTTCCTTCAGGATCTTGGATTTGAAATAAAAACATACCTGCATCTTTAATGACCCAGAATATTGAAAAATCAATATTTACAATATTTTCATCACCAGTTAACATTAGACTTTCCTCTGGAACATCCGCAACTCCTCCACCTGAAGAAAAGCCACTATCTCTTTCTGATCTAAACCCAATATCCATTCTATTTACTTTTGTAACTTTTGGTGTTTCAACAGCCTCTACTGGAAAAGGGATGTGGTAATTTAATCCTGGTTGAGTAGTTTTTATAAATTTACCAAACCTAAGAACTACTCCTTGTTCGTCAGGCAACACTCTATACAATCCACTTGCCATCCACACTAATACCAAAATAATTAAAATTAATCCTATTGGTTTTCCACCTGAGCTACTTCCTCCTGGTAAAAATTTATTTATTTTTTTTTGAATTTCTTTGATGATCGCATCGATATCTGGTGGTGTTGGTCCTCTGCCCGAACCATTGCCTCCACCTCCTGGGGGTGTTCCCCATGGGCTTCCTCCTCTACTTTGAAAATCATCTGACATGACAATGTATATAGTGTCTTTATAGAGAAAAACAAGTTAAGATGACTTAATGCCAAAGGAAAAACCGGAATTAAATGACGCAATGAGGAAAAAAATGGCTGGGAAGCCCCCAGAAAAAAACCCCATTAAAGGAACAAAGTTTACCATAGCTATTTCAAGCGCAAAAGGTGGTGTAGGCAAATCTACATTTGCAACAAATTTTGCTTTAGCACTAAAAAATATTGGCTGTAATGTTGGTTTACTTGATGCTGATATTTATGGACCGTCTATTCCAAAAATGTTTGATATTGATGAAAAACCAAAAAGTGATGGTCAAACTTTAGCACCAATTGTTAAATATGATATTCAATGTATGTCAATTGGGTTTCTTGCTGACCAACAAACTCCAATGATTTGGCGAGGTCCAATGGTAACAAGTGCAATTAAAACTTTTACTCAAAAAGTTTCTT
>Ga0209709_10002515_pt1 | contig 15891 bp, 18 predicted proteins | sample ArcticOcean_MG_C_2_FD_187435 | JGI IMG/M metagenome (GOLD analysis project Ga0209709, IMG submission 187435) | Marine microbial communities from western Arctic Ocean - ArcticOcean_MG_CB4_136 (SPAdes) (version 2) | ecosystem: Environmental > Aquatic > Marine > Oceanic | place: Arctic Ocean... | reverse complement strand
AATAAGTCTAAATCTGAAGCTGAAAAATTACAAAAAGAATTGTCAAAAAATAAAACAAAAGTTTACTTGGTAAAAGGTGACCTTGCAAAAGAACAAGATTTAAAAAAAATTATAAAATTCTCAAAGCTAAAATTAAAATACTTTGATTGTTTAGTTAATAATGCTTCATTATTTGAAAATGATAGTCTTAAAAATTTTTCTTCTAAAAGCTGGAACCAGCATATTGATGTAAATTTAAAAGCACCCGCATATCTTACAAAAGAATTTTCAAAAAATGTTAAAGGTAAGAATAACAATATTATAAATATAATAGATCAAAGAGTTTTTAAATTAACTCCTTTTTTCTTTTCATACACTTTAAGTAAAACTGGCATTTACACTCTTACAAAAACTAGTGCCATGGAATTAGCTCCAAATATAAGAGTTAATGGAATTGCACCCGGGCCTACTATTAAAAATAAAAGACAAAGTGATAAGCATTTTAAAAAACAGTATTTAGCAACACCTTTAAAGCAACAAGTAGAAGTAAAAGATATATGTTCTGCTGTTGACTTTTTTATCAAAAACAGTTCAATTACAGGACAGGTAATTGCAATAGATAGTGGGCAGAGTTTAAACTGGCAAACACCAGATGTAATTGGAAAAGAATGAAAAAAAATGACCTAAAAGTTGTAAAAATAGATAAAAATAAAAGTCTATTTAATTACGAAAAAAAAATTCTTATTAAAGAGCTAGTTTTAGATTTAAAACTTGGATTTTATAACTTTGAGAAAGAAAAAACCCAAAAAGTAAAATTTAGTTTAGAAATTGACTATGAAGATAAAAAACCAACAAATGACAAAGACATCAAGTCTATTGTTAATTATGGCCAAGTTGTAAAACTAATTACAAAGCTTGCAAAAAAGAAACACTACAATTTTTTAGAAACACTTGCAGAAGATGTTTTTGATGTATTGTTTAAGGATAAGAGAATTGGAAAGATAATGCTTCAAATTGAAAAATTAGAAATTATAAAAGAATGTGCCTCTGTTGGTATCCAAATTACCAAAAAAAGAAGTCATGAAAAGTTCTGAATTAGGTAAAGACGTAATTAGAAAAGAACTACCCTTAATTCCAAAGAGTCCAGGAGTTTATCGAATGCTTGATCACAAAGATGTGATTTTGTATGTGGGAAAAGCAAAAAACCTTCCTAATAGATTAAAGAGCTATGTATCTGAAAAAAACCACATTATTAGAACAGCAAGAATGCTGTCTCAAACTTTTAAATTAGAGATAACGACTACTGCCAATGAAAGTGAAGCATTACTTTTAGAAGCTAATTTAATTAAAAAACACAAGCCTAAGTTCAATATATTACTTAAAGATGATAAATCTTTTCCTTTTGTTTTTATCGGCAATAAAGACCAGTGGCCACAAGTTACAAAACATAGGGGGAAAAAAGATAAAGAAGGTTTTTATTTTGGACCCTTTGCATCTGCTGGAACTGCAAATTGGACAATAAAAATGTTACAAAAAATATTCCAAATAAGAGTTTGTGATGACACAACCTTTAAGAACAGAAAAAGACCCTGTATACTTTATCAAATTAAAAGGTGCTCAGGTCCATGTGTTGATTATATCAATAAAGAGGATTATAAAAAATCAATTGATCATGCAATTCAATTTGTATCAGGAAAATCGAGAGATATTCAAAAAAATCTATCTGAACAAATGGAAGAGGCAAGTGAAAAACTTGATTTTGAAAGAGCTACTATTTTTAGAGATAGAATAAAATCATTAAATATAATTCAATCATCACAAAGAATTAATGAGGCAAATCTTGTGGATGCCGATGTTATTGCAGCGTATAAAGAATCTGGTAAAACTTGTATTCAAGTATTTTTTTATAGATCTAAGCAAAACTGGGGTAATCAAGCTTATTTTCCAAAACACGACCCTGATCAAGAAGTTAATGAAATAATGTCTTCTTTTTTAATGCAGTTTTATGAGAATAAAAATGTTCCAAAACTAATAATTATCAATTCAAATATTAAAGATAAAAAATTAATTGAAGAAACTTTAAGTAAAAAAGAAAATAGCGCCATCTCTATTAATGTAGCTAAAAAAGGAACGAAGGCTAAAGTTATTGCAATGGCAGAAAAAAATGCCAAAGAATCTTTAAATAGAAAGATTTATGAAACAAATAATAATAAAAATTTATTTGAAGGTGTGTCTAAAAAATTTAATCTCAAGAATGGTATAAGCTTAGTGGAAGTTTATGATAATAGTCATATTTCTGGAACAAATAGTGTCGGAGCAATGATAACTTTTGGAAACGAAGGATTTATTAAAAAGAGATATAGAAAATTCGATATTAAGACAAAAGGTGCTGAACAAGATGATTTTGCAATGTTAAAAGAGGTTCTTACTAGAAGGTTTAAGAGAGCAATGCTTGAAAAAGGAAACTACTTAACTTTACCAGATTTGATATTAATTGATGGTGGTAAAGGTCAATATTCAACTGCAAAAGAAGTATTAGATGAGTTTGGTTTACATGATCTACCCATGATTGCTATTGCAAAGGGTAAATTTAGAAATAGCGGTGATGAAACTTTTTTTTACAAAGGTGAGTCCTTTAAGTTTGAAAGAAATGATCCTACACTATTTTTTATGCAACGACTTCGTGATGAAGCACATAGGTTTGCAATCACCGCTCATAGAGCTAAAAGAGCTAAAGGTATTACAAAATCATTACTAGACCAAATAGAAGGCATTGGATCTATTAGAAAAAGAGCGCTATTAAACCACTTTGGTTCAGCTAGAGCTGTAGAATCGGCTAGTTTTGATGAAATTAAAACAGTTGAAGGTGTTGAGGAAAAAGTTGCAAAAAAGATATATAACTTCTTTCATGAATAATTATGCTTAGAAAAATCCCCAATATATTAACAATTGGTAGAATAATAATTGTTCCTTTTTTTGTTCTAGCCTTTTATTTACCAGGTTTTTATGGGGACTTAACTGCATGTGTATTATTTGTAATCGCTTCATTTACTGATTTTTTAGATGGAATGTTGGCGCGAATGATGGGCGAAGAGTCTAAGTTAGGTGAATTACTCGATCCTATAGCTGATAAAATTATTGTTGCTACTGCATTAATACTCCTTGTTATGAGTGGAACTATTAAGCATTACGAAGTTATTGCAGCAATTATAATACTTACTAGAGAAATACTAATTTCAGGTTTAAGGGAGTTTTTAGCTAGAGGGCAAATCAAATTACCTGTTACTAATTTGGCAAAATTAAAAACTTTTTTACAAATGTTGGCTATAGCCCTTCTGCTTACCGGTGAAACTGGTAATAAAATTTTAAACTTTCAAGATTATAATGCACAAACTATTGGTATAATTTTACTTTGGCTTTCAGCATTTTTAACGTTGTACACTGGGTATGAATATCTAAGAAAAGGCATTGACCATGCAATGTCTGAAGACAATAAAAATTAAGCTACTTACTTTTTTCTAACTAAAGCTTGATAACTTTGATTTAAGTCAATTATAGTTTCACAAACTTTAAATTGATATTCTGCAATACATGAGACTGGTGTTACTTCTGCTGCAGACCCAGTTAAAAAACACCCAACAAAATTTTTTAATTCTTCAGGTTTAATTTTTCTTTCATGTACTTTGATATCTTTAGATTTTGCAATTTCTATTACAGTTCTTCTTGTTATGCCATCTAGAAACGAGTCTGGAATTGGGGTGTGTATTTCTGCATTCTTGTCTTTAAAAAAAATATTTGCACCAGTTGCCTCAGCTACATTTCCCTCATGATCCAACATTAAAGAATCTGTATAACCCTGTTGCTCTGCTTCATGCTTTGATAAAGTGTTAATCATATAAAGACCCGATGCTTTAGTATCCCATGGTATTGTATTAGGTGCTGGCTTTCTCCAATTTGAAATATTCAATCTAATCCCATTAATTTTTAATTTTGGATCAAAATAAGATCCCCAATTCCAAGTTGCTACAGCCACATGAATTTTTGTTTGTTGAGCAGAAATAGCCATCATCTCACTTCCTCTCCAAGCCATTGGTCTTACATATCCATCTTTTACATTTTGAACTTTAATAATCTCATTACATGCTTTATTTATCTCTTCCTCTGAATAAGGAATTCTGATGCCCATTCTTTTAGCTGAATAAAAAAGCCTTGTAGTGTGCTCTTCTAATTTGAAAATTGATCCATCATAGACTCTTTCACCCTCAAAAACACAACTAGCATAATGAAGTCCATGGTTTAAGATATGAATTTTAGCATCAGCCCAATCAACGAGCTCGTTATTATACCAAATTTTGCCTGATCTTTTATCGTACGGTATCATGAATGAAATAATTAAGTTTTTTTCTAAAATTATCTATGTATCTGTAATATGTCAATATAACTTACCAATAATGAAAGAACTTTTATATTTAAAAGATAGCCAGTTAAAAGAATTAATTGAAAAATTATTTATGGGCTACAGAGAGTCATTTTCGGATGCAAGGAAAACTCTAAATAAATACTCTATTGGGGTAGCTCATCACAAAGTTTTACACCTGCTCTCCATGTATGAAGGAATTACAATCTCAGAAATGCTTAAAAAACTTAAAGTTACAAAACAAAGCTTAAATAGGGTTTTAAAAGATTTGATCAAAATTGAAACTATTTTTTTTCAAAAAGACCAAAAAGATACTAGAGTTAAACATATTTTTTTGAATGATAAGGGTATAAAAATTTATGAAGAAATTTTTACTGTACAAAAAAAAAGAATATATAATGCTCTTTTAAACTCGAGTTCAGAACAAGTTCTCAATTTTGAAAATGTTTTAAAAAAAATAATAAATGAATGAATTTATAGGACACATTTTAGTTGTTGATGATGATGATGGAATTAGATCTCTTGTTAAACAATACCTAAATGAAAATAATTTTTTAGTCACCACTTCTAACAGTGCAGAAAATGCTGCCGAGATAATTTCAATTATTAAATTTGACTTAATTGTGTTGGATGTGATGATGCCAGGAAAAAGTGGATTAGATTTTATTAAAGAGAATAAAAAAAAGATTGATACACCTATAATTCTTTTGACTGCAAATAGAGAAGCTAATGACAGAGTGGAAGGGTTAGAAATTGGTGCTGATGATTATTTGCCAAAGCCTTTTGAACCTAGAGAGCTCACCTTAAGAATAAAAAATATTCTTAATAAAATAAAAAATAATAATCAAAAAAGAATTATTGAATTTGATAATATAAAAATTGATTTAAAAAAATTATTAATTATTAACAATAAAAAAGAATTTAAAATTAACAATACTGAAAAAATTATTCTAGAAAAAATGATTAACAACCCTGGAAAAACATTTTCAAGAGAAGATATTGGAAGATTAATTGACTTAGACAAAGAACGATCTATAGATGTTATAATTACTAGGTTGAGAAAAAAGATTGAAGTTGATTCAAAAAGTCCTAAATACTTACAAACATTAAGGGGTGCTGGCTATGTCTTATGGATTGAATAAGTTGTTGAAAAATTTTTTTCCAAAAAGGCTGTTTTATAGAGCACTTTTAATTGTAGCTGTACCAATAATTATTTTACAATTAGTTATTACTATAGTTTTTTTTGATAGTCTTTGGATCAAAACAAATAAAGGAATGACCCGTGCTTTAGTTGGTGAAATGAAAACATTCATCACAGCATATGATAATGGAAAATACAATAATAACGATTTATCTGGTCTTTTTTCAATATATTTAGATCTCAATGTAAAATATAAAAATGAAAAATTTTTGAAAGAGAGCAAGAAAGAAAGGTGGTTTAGTCCAATAGATAGAACTTTAAGAAGAGAGCTAAAGTCTATTGTAGGTGGGCAAAATTATTGGTTTGATACAACTGCTTATAAAGAATTAATTCATATAAATATAAAACATAACGAGGGATATTTTGAATTTTTTATTCCAAAAGATAGGGTTACAAGTACTTCGGCGAGAATGTTTGCATTATGGATTACTCTTCCAGCGTTACTATTAATAGCCATAGCAATAGTATTCTTAAAAAATCAAACAAGACCAATCATCAACCTGGCAAAAGCTGCTGAAAGGTTTGGAAGAGGAGAGGATATAGATGAATATAGGCCATCTGGTGCATTAGAAATAAGACAAGCTGGTTTTGAGTTTGATAAAATGAGAAAAAGAATAATGAGGCACTTAAATCAAAGATCAGAGATGCTATCTGGAATAAGCCATGACTTAAGAACACCACTAACAAGGTTAAAACTTCAACTGGCCTTTATGAAAGATAAAGAACTATCAAAAAAAATGTCTTTAGATATTGATGAAATGGAAAAAATGCTTAATGAATATTTACAATTTACAAGCTCAACTTACCTAGAGAAAGATAAAACTTTTGATATTTCTGAATTAATAGAAAATATAATTGATAAATATGATAATTCTCATATCTCTCAAGAGATATCTCCACGAATCTATATGAGTGGCAGAAAAAACTTGATTAAGAGGTCATTAAATAATTTACTTGATAATGCTCTTAAATATGCTGGAAAAATAAACTTACAACTATCAAAGCAAAACAATAGTATATTAATCATTATTGATGATGATGGTCCAGGAATTTCAGAAAATGAACATGAAAATGTTTTTAAACCTTTTTACAAAATAGACAAAAGTAGAGGAAATTCAAAATCTAGTGTTGGCCTTGGTTTATCTATCACCTCTGATATTATAAAATCACATGGGGGAAATATCTTATTAGAAAAATCTCCAATGAATGGCTTGAGAGTTAAGGTTTTTTTACCTTTTTAGTTTTTTCTTTATATTTTTTTTATTTAATTTCTCAATTATTTTTTCTAGATTTTCTATCCTTTTAATTAAAATATCAGTTTCTTCTTTGCTCGTTAGTTTCATCTTAAAAACTATTTCATCTCTTTTAGATCTTAAAACATTCAAAACTTCAGAGCTTAAATCTTTGTAGGAAATAAGACCTTGCTCAAACAATCGTGCTAATTTATCAATTACAAATTTGGATTTTGTCATATATTCATTTATAAAATTAATATACTTTATATGTAGTTTTTTAAAAATGTTTACTAATAATTTTGACCCAGTTGCTTTTCAAATTTTTTCATTAGAAATTAGGTGGTATTCACTGGCCTATATAGCTGGAATTTCATTGGGCTGGTTATATTGCAAGAAAAAGTTAATCAAAGATCACCACATATTAAGTTTATTTGATGATTTCATTACTTACCTAATTATAGGGATAATTTTAGGTGGAAGAATTGGTTATGCACTATTTTATAATTTGAAATATTATTTAGACAATCCCTTTGAAATTCTAATGATATGGAGTGGAGGTATGTCTTTTCATGGTGGTTTAATTGGAGTTATTATCGCAACTAAATTATTTTCAAATAAATACAAAATTGATCAATTTATTTTTCTAGATCTGGTTGCTTTATCAGCACCTATTGGAATTTTCTTTGGTAGAATTGCAAATTTTATAAACTCAGAACTTTACGGAAGGCAAACTGATGTTGCCTGGTCTGTACAATTTACACTAATAGATAACATTAAAAGACATCCCTCACAATTATATGAAGCATTGTTTGAGGGAATTATTCTATTCTTCATATTAGGTTATTTTTTTAAAAAGAACTATTTAAAAAAACCTGGACAGATATCGGGGTTATTTTTAATCTTTTACTCTCTATTTAGATTCTTTGTAGAATTTTTCAGATTACCTGATTCTCAGGTTGGGTACTTGATTCTTAACTTAACGTTAGGTCAATTGATAAGTATTATTTTCTTGATCCTTGGTGCAATCTTATTCTTTATCAAAAAATGAATATTAAAAAAAATGACTTATTAAGTCTAGATAAGTTCATACAAGAATCTCTTTACAATAAAAAATTTGGTTACTACATGAAAAGTAACCCATTTGGTGAAAAAGGTGATTTTATCACTGCTCCTAATATCTCAGTATTATTTTCTGAGATGATAGCAATATGGATAATTTCTTTTTGGGAAAGTTTAAATTGTCCAAAACACTTCAATTTAATTGAGCTCGGAGCTGGAAATGGAGAAATGATGAAGATATTAATAAGCACATTTAATAGATTCCCTAAATTTCAAAGTAGTTGCAATATCAGTATCTTAGAAAAAAGTGAATTTCTTAAAAAAGTGCAAAAACAAAAAATCAAAAATAAGAAAATTAAATGGTTAAATAATTTAAATAAATTAGATAATTCACCATGTATCTTTATTGCAAATGAATTTTTTGATGCCTTACCTATTAAGCAATTTGTTAAAATAGAAAATAAATGGCACGAGAGATATGTTAAATTTATTAGTAAAAATAAATCTAAATTTTTAGATATCCCATTTGACATGCAAAAACTTGAAAAAAAAATACGATTCAAAATTTCTACTAAGCAGAAATTTATAGAATACTCACCCCTTACATCATTATATTTGGAGTCCATGACAAATAAAGTTAAACTTAATAACGGTGGAATTTTAATAATAGATTATGGTTATATTGACAAACAAATGAAAGATACACTTCAAGCAGTATCCAGACATAAATACACAAATGTTTTAAATAATTTTGGTAATTCAGATATTACTTACAACCTAAGTTTTAATTTAATCGATCAAATTATCAAAAAAATGGGTTTGTTCTTTTGCTCAACAACCACTCAAAAAAAATTTCTAACAAAACTTGGGATATTACAAAGAGCAGAAATACTATCTAAAAATATACCATTTAGTAAAAAGGCTGATATCTATTTTAGAGTTAAAAGATTAATTGATAATAAACAAATGGGAAATCTATTTAAAGTAATGTTTATATCAAATAAAAAAAGTAAATTTACATTGGGATTTTAAACTGATTCGATCGAAAAAATTAAATAAATTCAAAAATATACAGCATGCTTTCTTTAATAGACTGGGTGGTAAATCTACTGGAATTTATAAAAGTTTGAATTGTGGGCCAGGCTCCTCTGATAAAGAAAAGAATGTGTTGAAAAACCTTATGATTGTATGTGATAAAATTAAAATTAAGTCAAAAAAAATAGTTTTATTAAATCAAATCCATAGCAATCAATTTCACTATATAAGCAAAAATTCGAAAAATACTGATAACAAATTTGAAGGGGACGCTTTAATTACCAGTCAACCAAATATACCAATTGGCGTTTTGACAGCTGATTGTGCTCCAATATTAATTCTAGACGATAACAAAAAAATGATAGCTGCTATCCATGCAGGGTGGAAAGGTGTTTATAAAGATATTGTAAAAAAAGTTATTAAATTTATGATTAAAAAAGGTTGTACCCCACAAAATATTACTGCTGCTATAGGTCCATGTATTTCTAGTAATAATTATGAAGTTAGAGAGGATTTTGTAAAAAAATTTATTAAAAAAAACAAAAAAAATATAATTTTTTTCAAAAAATATAAGGGTAAAAATTACTTTAACTTAAAAAGATATATCCAATTTCAATTAAAGAGCCTAAATATTAAGAAAATTGACGTTATCAATAAAGATACATTTCATGCTAAAAATAATTTTTTTAGTGCAAGAAGATCTATTAGCCGCAATGAGACTGATTATGGTAGAAATATTTCGATAATTATGATTAATTAATAGTATCTCATGAAATTATTAACTGGAAATAGCAATAAACCTTTGAGTAAGAAGATTGCAAAATACTTAAAAACTAAACTAGTAAATTCAAGTATTAGAAATTTTTCAGATGGTGAGATTTATATAGAAATTAATGAAAATATTAGAGGCAATAGTATTTTCATAATTCAATCTATTTCTTCCCCAGCAAATGATAATTTGATGCAATTGCTACTTTGTATTGATGCTTTGAAAAGATCTTCAGCAAAAAATATTACAGCTGTTATCCCTTACTTTGGGTATGCGAGACAAGATCGAAAAGTAGTACCTAGAACATCTATATCTGCAAAACTTGTTTCTAATTTAATTACCAAAGCTGGTGCTGACAGAGTTGTAACAGTAGATTTACATGCCGGTCAAATTCAAGGATTTTTTGATATACCTGTAGACAACTTATTTGCTACTCCTATTTTTGCGAGACATGCAAAAAAAAATATTAAAAGTAAAAATATTATCTGTGTTGCTCCAGATGTTGGTGGCACAGAAAGAGCTAGAGCCCTTGGTAAAATTCTAAATGTAGAACTTGCTATTGTCGACAAAAGAAGACCTAAACCAGGTCAGTCAAAAGTTATGAATGTTATTGGCGATGTTAAGGGTAAAACTTGTGTTATAGTGGATGATATAATTGACTCAGGTGGAACTATAGTAAATGCTGCAAAAGCATTAAAAGACAGAGGTGCAAAAGATGTTTATGTTTATATTACTCACGGTGTTCTGAGTGGAGAAGCTGTAGATAAAATTAAAAAATCAGTTATTAAAAATTTAGTAATAACTGACACAATAGATAACCAAGATAAAATTAAAAAAGCTAAAAATATTGAAGTTTTACCAATTTCAAGCCTTATGGGTGAGGCTATTAAAAGAATTTCTAATTCAACATCGGTATCAGACTTATTTAAATAATTATCTTGAGTTATCAGGTAACTTGAGTTACAAGCCTTCTTTTTATGAATTCACTTGAAGCAAATACTAGAAATACTAAATCAAAAGGAGATGTTAAATCTCTTAGGTTAAATGGTAGCGTTCCAGGTATCATCTATGGTGGAAGTGAAAAAAATGAAAAAGTAACAGTATCAAAAAAAATACTTAAATCTTTAATTGATAAAGAAAATTTTTTATCAAATATCATTACACTTAACTTGGATGATAAACCTCAGAATGTATTACCTAGAGAAATTACATATAATGTAGTTTCTGATGAGCCAACTCATATTGACTTTCTAAGAATAATTGATGGAGTAAAAATTAGAATAGAAGTGCCAGTACAATTTATTAATCATGAAAAATCTCCTGGCCTAAAAAGAGGTGGAGTTCTAAACATAGTTAGAAGAAAAATTGAATTAAGATGCCCTAGTGAAAAAATTCCAGAAGCAATCAAAATAGATCTTGATGGAATTGAGATTGGAGAAAGCTTTAAAATATCTTCAATTAAATTAGAAGAGGGTGTTACTCCAACCATTATAGGAAGAGATTTCGTAATAGCAACATTAGCGGCTCCTACAGTTATGAAAGAGCCAGAAAAACCAGCAGAAGCAGCAGAGGAAGCTGATCCTGCAGTAGATGGTAAAGATGTAGCTCCAGCAACCGATGGAGACAAAAAAGAAGGCGAAGAAAAAAAAGCTCCTGAAGAAAAAAAATAATCAATTTATCCCAGTGAATATACCCAGACCCAGTTTAAAAAAATTATGCTTCTTTTTGTAGGTTTAGGAAATCCAACCCCTGATAGCGAAAACAATAGACACAATATTGGTTTTAAAATGATTGATGCACTCAATCATAAATTTGAATTATCGAAACAAAAACCTAAATTTAAAGGATTACTAACAACTGGAAATATTGATGATAAAAAAGTCTATGCTATAAAACCTCTAACTTTTATGAATAATTCTGGAATTTGCATTAGAGAATTAATCGAATATTTTAAAATAGATGCTGAAGATGTTTTTGTGTTTCATGATGATCTAGATATTGAATTTGGAAAAGTGAAAGCAAAGTTTGCTGGAACAAGTGCAGGTCATAATGGAATTGAATCAATAGACAAATTTATTGGGAAAGATTATTCTAGAGTAAGAATAGGAATTGGAAGACCAAAAACTAAAGCTGAAGTTTCAGATCATGTGTTAAAAGACTTTGATGAAGATGAAATACTGCAATTAGAAAAAATCACACAAAATATTATTAATTCGATGTCTCTATTACTTGAGAAAAAATTAGATTTATTCTCAAGCACAGTAAATAATAAATAAATGAGTTTTAAGTGTGGAATTGTTGGTTTACCTAATGTTGGAAAGTCTACATTATTTAATGCACTAACAAACTCTAGTAAAGCACAAGCTGCTAACTTTCCTTTTTGCACAATTGAACCAAATGTTGGTGTTGTTCCTGTCCCAGATGAAAGATTAGATAAATTAGTAGAAATATCAAAATCAAAAAAAAAAATAAACACAACTATAGAATTTGTAGATATAGCTGGTTTGGTGGAGGGTGCATCAAAAGGTGAAGGTTTAGGAAATAAATTTTTATCACATATAAGAGAGGTAGATGCAATAATTCACATGATTAGATGTTTTGACTCTGATGATATTCAAAATGTGAACCCTAGTGTAGACCCCGTTAGAGACTTAGAAATTATTGAGACAGAAATGATGTTAGCAGACCTAGAATCTATTCAGAAAAGACTGGAAAAAAATAATAAAAAAAATGTTAATGAGGAGGAATTAAAAATATTAGAAATTGCTTCAGATTGCATTAATAATTCTAAAGATATTCAAATTCTCCACGACCAATTTGAAAAAAAAATAATAAATCAGAGTGGTTTACTTTTTCTTAAACCTAAAATTTTTGTGTGTAATGTTGATGAAGAAAGTGTTCAAAATGGAAATCAATATACAGAGTCTTTTATTAAAAAATTTGGAGAAAAAAACTCTTTAATAGTTTCGGCTGATATTGAAAATCAAATTAATCAATTAGAAAATGATGAAAAAGCAAATTATATGGAAATGATTGGATTAAAAAAAACTGGTTTAAACATGTTGATTAAAAAAGGTTACGACATTTTAGAACTAGATACTTATTTTACATCTGGACCTGAGGAAACTAGAGCATGGACTATACAAAAAAATTGTACGGCCCCAAAAGCTGCTGGTGAAATTCATACAGATTTTGAAAAAGGATTTATAAGAGCAGAAACAATTGCCTATAAAGAATTTATAGCTAATGAGGGTTGGATAAATTCAAAAATTAATGGGAAAATGAGGCTTGAGGGAAAAGACTATATTGTTAAAGATGGTGACATTTTAAACTTCAGATTCAATACGTGACCAAATTTTCTTCATACTGAAGTAGACTAGTATAGTTAAAATTATTAAATACAAAATTGCCTTAAAGCCCATCTTGTGTCTAGCCTCTAAATGTGGCTCAGCAGCCCACATTAAAAATGTTGTCACATCTTTAGCCATCTGCTCTTGTGATGCAACCGTTCCATCACTATATTCAACTAAGCCATCTGATAGTGGTTGTGACATTTTAATATTATTTCCATACATATATTTGTTATAGTAAACACCATCATCTAAAGTTACTCCATTAGGTGGATCTTCATATCCTAAAAGTACTGAATAAATATAGTCTACACCACCACTTCTAGCTTTTGCTAATACTGACATGTCAGGTGGATAAGCTCCACCGTTTGCTGCTTGTGCTGCTTTCACATTTGCGAATGGCATAACAAATTTGTCTGATAACTTTGCTGGTCTTATAAACATTTCTCCATCATTATTTGGTCCATCAGTAACTTCAAAGCTTGCTGCTATAGCTTTTGCTTGATCTTCTGTGAATTCTGGTCCACCAGGTTCAAATAAATTTCTATAACTAACATATTTCATCGAATGACATGACGCACAAACTTCTGTATAAACCTGATAGCCTCTTTGTAATGATCCTCTATCAAATTTTCCAAACAAACCTTTAAAGCTCCAATCTACTTTTAGAAGTTCTACTTTCTCTGCAGCATTAACTTGTTGGATTCCTAATAATAATAGAATTATTAGATATGATATTTTAAAAATATTTTTCACTAGACTAATCTAAACTTTCTTTTTTTTTAGCAATTGCAGTATTTGGAAAGCCACCAAGAACTGGCTCTGTAATACTCAATGGCAAAGGTATAGTTTTTTCTTTAATTCCTAAAATTGGAAGAATCATTAAAAAATGAATGAAGTAATAAGCTGTGGCAACTCTAGCGATTAGCAGGTAAAGACCCTCTGCTGGCATTGCCCCCACATATCCAAGTATTAATACATCTGCTAATAGTATCCAATAAAACTGCTTGTAAAGAGGTCTGAATACTGCAGATCTAATCTTTGAAGTATCTAGCCATGGAAGTGCTGCTAAAATTAAAATTGCTGATAACATTGCAATTACTCCCATTAATTTATCTGGAACTGATCTTAAAATTGCATAAAAAGGTAATAGATACCACTCAGGAACTATATGAGCTGGTGTCACCATTGGGTTTGCTTCTATATAGTTGTCTGCATGTCCTAAAATATTTGGCGAATAAAATACAAAAAAAGCAAAAACAATCATAAACATTAACAAAGCAAAACCGTCTTTGATAACAATGTAGGGATGGAATGGTACAGTATCCTTTGAGGGTTTCTTAATATCAATTCCTACTGGATTATTATTTCCAGGAACATGCAGTGCCCAAATATGAAGAACCACTAAGCCTAAAATTAAAAATGGTATCAAGTAATGTAATGTGAAAAACCTTGTTAAAGTTGGGTTATCAACAGAATAACCTCCCCACAACCAATTAACTATTCCTTCACCCACTAAAGGTATCGCACTAAAAAGATTTGTAATAACTGTTGCTCCCCAAAAACTCATCTGGCCCCATGGTAAAACATATCCCATAAACGCAGCTGCCATCATTAAAAGGTAAATTATTATTCCAATAATCCAAATTAATTCTCTTGGAGATTTATATGATCCATAAAACAAAGATCTAAATATATGAATATAGACTGCTAAGAAAAACATTGAAGCACCATTTGCGTGGATATATCTTATTAACCAACCATAGTTTACATCTCTCATGATGTGTTCAACACTTTCAAAAGCCATATCAGCATGAGCAATGTAGTGCATAGCTAAAGTTAAACCTGTAACGATTTGTGTAATTAAACAAAAAGTTAAAATTCCACCAAATGTCCACCAATAATTTAAATTCTTAGGTGTTGGGTAATCAGTTAAATGACTAGCGAGTGATAAAAGTGGAAGTCTGTCATTAAACCATTTTCCAAATTTTGACTTGGGAACGTACTCGTGATCACTCATAATTATTTATTATCCAATTTTAATTGTGTTACTATTAACAAATTCGTATTTTGGAACTTCCATGTTTGTTGGAGCAGGACCTTTTCTAATTCTTCCAGAGATATCGTAGTGTGAACCATGACAAGGACAAAACCAACCATTATAGTCTCCTTTATCATTTAAAGGGACACATCCTAAATGTGTACAAACTCCAACCATCACTAACCACTCAGGATTTTTTGCCCTATCCTCATCTTTTTGAGGGTCTTTTAAATCTTCCATCTTAACAGCTCTTGCTTCTGCTACCTCTTCAGGTGTTCGTCTTTTAATAAAAACTGGTTTTCCCCTCCAAAGTACGGTGATTGCCTTTCCAGGCTCAATTGAACTAACATCGACCTCGGTACTAGCCAATGCTTTAACTGAGGCATCTGGATTCATTTGATCTATTAAAGGCCAAACAACGGCCCCCACTCCAATAGCACCTACAGCATATGAGGCTGTAAATAAAAATTCTCTTCTTTCAGGTTTTTTTTCAGACATCTATTATTTTTGTATATTATTATCTAATATATGATTTCATATAAGAAAAAAGATTTTTTTCCACTGAAACAATGACACACAAACCATGAATTTAAGACCTAAAATAGCACTATATGAACCAGATATTCCTCAAAATACAGCAGCTATTATTAGAACATGTGCATGTCTAGGTGCTGATTTAGAGATAATTGAACCATGTGGTTTTTTATTCAGCGATAAAAGATTTAAAAGAGTTGTAATGGATTACATGGATGAAAAAATGATAAAATTTTATCAAAGTTCAGACAATTTTTTTAAAGCAAAAAAA
>Ga0209709_10002514_pt1 | contig 15893 bp, 17 predicted proteins | sample ArcticOcean_MG_C_2_FD_187435 | JGI IMG/M metagenome (GOLD analysis project Ga0209709, IMG submission 187435) | Marine microbial communities from western Arctic Ocean - ArcticOcean_MG_CB4_136 (SPAdes) (version 2) | ecosystem: Environmental > Aquatic > Marine > Oceanic | place: Arctic Ocean... | reverse complement strand
TTCCCTATTGGCACAGAAGGTGATCATTATAGAGTAAAAAATAATATATTTTTAGTTGGTGATGCAGCTGGACTTGCTGAGTCACTACTTGGCGAAGGTATATATAATGCCGTGTTATCAGGTAAATTTGCTGGCTCAGCAATTGTTGATTCCTATAATAACAATATTTCAGCAAAATTAGCTTACAACAAATTCTTATTACACCTAACTGATGAATTGAAGCTATACAAAAAAGGAGCAAAAATACTCTACGGGTTCCCAAGAATAAGTTATTGGATGATGAGGTTTGGGCTTGGTAAAAAATTTATGGATGGTTATTCTGAAGGCAAAACATTGTCAGAAATAATGGGTAAGAAGAGCGTCTTTGTTAGCTAGTTCTTTTCATACAGTAAGACGCTAACTCTATCAGCTTATCTTTATATTCGCTGTTCTTTATTTGATCTAAAGAATCAATTGCATTCTGAGTTTGTTCTTTTATCTTACTATCCATAAAAATATCAGACTTATATTTTTTGAGTATTTTTATAATTGTATCTGCAACACTTTGATCCGCTTGCTTAAACGAATTTTTAATAATCTTCTGGTCAGCTTCACTTGCATTTTGCATAGCATGAATAATAGGAAGAGTCGTCTTCCCTTCAATTAGATCTTCAATTATATTTTTACCAGTAGATTCTGAATTTCCAAAATAATCCAAATAATCATTTCTCATTTGATAAGCATTACCAAAATGAAGCCCAAATGTAGCTAATAATTGAACTTCTTTATTGGTTCCCTTGTTAAGGATTGCACCTATTTTCATTGAGGCCTGGAAAAGGATTGCTGTTTTTCTAAAAATGATATCCATATAAAGGTTTTCACTGATATCAATATTTCCAATATTCATTAACTGCATAACTTCACCTTGGGCGATAATATTTGTTGTTTGAGCCAGAGTCTCATAAACAAGCGTGTTATTTATCTCAACAATTATTTCAAATGCTCTTGAGTATAAAAAATCACCAACTAAAACCGCTCCTTTATTACCCCAGATAGTATTAGCTGTATCTATATTGTGTCTAATATGAGACATATCAACGACATCATCGTGAAGTAAAGTTGCTGAATGAATAAATTCCACTACAACTGAGGAATCAATAATTTTACTTTCCAATTGGTTATTAACCGAGTAAGCAGACAAAAGCAGTGTAAGTGGTCTCAATCGCTTTCCCCCACTAGAAATAATGTGGTCACTCATGATATTAATCATTTCAACTTCTGTTCGAGACCGAATTTTAAGCTGTTTATCTAAACTCTCTAACTCAGACTTTAATAGCTTATTTAATGATAATATTGTCATTCTCTTATATTACATACTGATTAGATAAACTGCCAGTTATACTAAAATTATGGAAATAAACAAATATTATGAATAAAAGTATTTATTAAATGGGCAATACAGGCTAGAATCATTTGTTTTACAGGTAAACAGATGTACGCAATTATTAAAAATGGCTGTCAACAATACAAAGTAGCTGAAGGAGACTCAATTAAGATAGATCTTATTGCTTCACCAGAAGGTAGTTCTATTGCGTTTGAAAATATATTAATGGCGTTTGATGAGAAAAATTCCCTTATTTCTGGACCTAAACTATCAAGTGTAAAAGTTACTGGTACTGTTAAAAAACATGGTAGATATAAGAAAATTCGTGTAGTAAAATTTAAAAGAAGAAAAGGATACATGAGAACGCAAGGGCACAGACAAGATTTCACTGAAGTAAAAATAGAATCAATTAAGTAAACAAGGTAATAAAATGGCTCACAAGAAGGCAGGCGGAAGTACTAAGAACGGAAGAGATTCGGAGTCCAAGAGACTTGGAGTTAAAAAGTATGGAAGCGAGTTTGTAAAAGCAGGAAATATAATTATCCGTCAACGTGGTACACCTGTGAAAGCTGGTCTTAACGTTGGTTGCGGCAAAGATCATACTTTGTTTGCTACAGCAGATGGTTATGTTGCATTCCAAAGAAAGGGCCTTGGCAGACACAAGTTTGTAAGCGTCCTACCCTCAAAGAATATCTAAATTCTAAAATAATCATATGAAATTTATAGACGAAACCATAATCTTGGTTAAAGCTGGTAATGGCGGAAATGGCTGTTTGAGTTTTAGAAGAGAAAAATATATTCCATTTGGTGGGCCTGATGGTGGCGATGGTGGTCACGGAGGATCTGTAATTATCCAAGCTAAAGAGGGTCTAGATACATTAGCTGACTTTAGAAATAAAAGTAGGTTCGTTGCACCTAATGGCAAAACAGGTGGTGGGAGAAACAAGAGAGGACGATCTGGGGATGATTTAGTAATACAATTACCTGCCGGAAGTGTCATTTATGACCTGGAAACCGAAGAACTTATATGTGATTTAGAAAGAGATGGACAATCAATTACAATAGCTTCTGGTGGAGAATTTGGTTTAGGTAATACTCGATTTAAAACATCAACAAATAGAGCTCCCCGAAAGACTACAGACGGTAAGCCTGGTGAAGAGAGACAACTTAAAATAATATTAAAAGTATTGGCTGATGTAGGGTTAGTTGGACTACCAAATGTTGGGAAAAGTTCAATTTTAGCTTCTATAAGTATGGCTACACCAAAAATTGCTAACTATGCATTCACGACTATACATCCAAATTTAGGAGTAGTTCTTATCAATGACTATGAAAAATTTGTCGTAGCTGATTTACCTGGGCTAATAGTTGGGGCATCTACCGGTGCTGGCCTAGGCATACAATTTCTTAAACATATTTCTAGAACAAAGCTATTGTTGAATGTGGTTGATATTTCAACAAATAATATTGACGAAGCTTTACAAGATGTTGATGTGATAGCTAAAGAATTAAAAGACTATGACGAAGAATTGGGTAAAAAGGATAAGTGGTATATCTTTAATAAGATTGATCTATTAAGTGAAAAAGAGTTAGAAGTATTAAAAAAATCAGTTAATAATAAAATTAAGAAAAATGTTTTTTTTGTATCTGCAAAAGAAAAGGCTGGCCTAGATGAAGTGTGTGAAAATATTATTGAATATTTGAGAGATTTACAGTGAAAGATTGCAAAATGATAGTTTTAAAAATTGGCAGTGCTTTAATTAGTAGTAATGAAAATCTTTCTGATAAATTAATAAAATCTATTACAGGCCAGATTAATAATTTTATTAAAAAAGGAATAAATTTTGTAATAGTGACGTCCGGCGCTATCAGCCAAGGGCAAAAGATTTTAAACATTAATCAAAAGCCAAATGAACTTGAATCTCTTCAAGCTTTGGCAGCAATAGGGCAACAGCAGCTAATGGGAATGTATGAGAGATCATTTCAAGATTATAATCTATTAACTGCTCAAGTTTTACTAACGCATTCCGATATGAATGATATACAAAGATACTCGAATGCAAAAGCAACAATAAAGAAGATCCTATCAATGAATGTGGTTCCTATCATAAATGAGAATGATGTCGTTGCAACTGATGAGATTAAGCTTGGAGATAATGATGCTTTGGCAGCCATGGTATCAAATTTGATCGATGCTGATTTAATGATTATTTTAACGAATCAACAAGGTCTATATAATAAAAATCCAGATTTGCATAATGATGCAGTTCTAATAAAGGAATGTAATATTAAGGATATTGATATTAATGAATATGACTCTAACTCTAAAAGTAATGTTGGCACTGGTGGATTTAAGACAAAATTACAAGCAGTAAAAATAGCATCCACTTCTGGGATAGATACAATTGTAGCTTCTGGATTTGAAAAAGATGTTTTAACTAAAATTATGAATCAAGACGATATAGGAACTTACTTCAAGTCTGATTAAAAGATTTATGCTAATGCTTTAATATGCGCATTTAGACGTGATTTATGTCTAGCTGCTTTATTTTTATGAATTAATCCTTTCACTACAAGCTTATCCATTACAGACATAGCTTCTTTAAAATTTGCATTTGATTCTTCTTTATTTTTATCCGCAAGTGACTTCAGGACTTTTTTTATACATGTTCTGAAATTTGACTTTTGAGCCACATTTCTGTCTCTAGATTTGACTGCTTGCCTTACTCTTTTTCTTGCTTGTGCTGTATTTGCCAATGTATTCTTCTCCAATTAAAGGTAAAATAAAACAAGATTATCTCAGTGTAGGTGATTACTGTCAACATTTAGATTGCCCATGATCGACCAAAACAGCGAAAATAGAGAGAATTCTCTAGTTAAATCCTCTTATACCGTAGGTGGGATGACATTTATATCAAGAATATCTGGTTTTATTAGAGATATACTTTTTGCTAATATATTTGGTGCTTCATCAAATACTGACGCATTTTTTGTTGCATTTAAAATTCCAAACTTTTTTAGACGGTTATTTGCCGAAGGAGCATTCATTCAATCTTTTGTCCCTGTACTAAATGATTACAAGGTTAATAATCCCATTGAGCTGAAAAGGTTCATAAGCTATATACAGGGTAATTTGGCACTAATTCTATTTATTATAACTTTTTTTGGTATAATTTTTTCAGAAAATATTGTAAACCTTTTTGCGCCTGGATTTGAAGTAGGAGGGGAGAGATATTTATTAGCTTCAGACATGCTAAAAATAACTTTTCCATATCTTTTCTTTATTGCGTTAACGGCTATGTCAGCAGGAATATTTAACACATTTAATAAATTTTTATTACCAGCCATAACGCCTGTCTTTCTAAACATATCACTAATATTTTCAGCTTTATATCTAACTAATATTTTTTCTACTCCTATAATGGCGTTAGCTTATGGGGTTCTTATCGCAGGTATTCTCCAATACATAATACAAATACCATTTCTTTATAAAATAGATCTGTTAGTTGCTCCAAAAATTAGCTTTAAATTTTCAGGTGTAAACAAAGTAATGAAGTTAATGTTACCTGCAATGCTTGGCACTGCTGTCGTCCAAATAAACTTAATGGTAGATTCAATTGTTGCGTCACTTTTAGTTAGTGGCAGTATAAGTTGGCTATATTATTCAGATAGACTTGTAGAGCTACCCTTGGGCGTTTTTGGTATTGCAATAGCAACAGTTATCCTTCCTGCTTTGTCAGCAAAATATTCAAAAAAAGATATTTCTTCATATAAATCTACACTAAGAAATGCATTGAATATTGCTGTTATCTTTAGTCTGCCAGCCATGTTTGGATTAATAGTATTATCCAGTCACATTATTACTAGCTTATTTTATTATGGCAGTTTTACTTTTAATGATACTTTAATGAGCTCTTTGAGCTTAATAGCTTACTCTATTGGGCTACCCGCCTTTATCTTAATGAAAGTCCTGTTAACTGCTTTTTTCTCTCGCCAAGATACTAAGACACCTGTTAGATATGGAATTATAGCAGTGCTACTTAATGTAGTGATGAATCTATGTGTTTTAACTTATTATTTACAAAATCCTTTTGATGGTGCACATGCATTTTTAGCCTTAGCTACATCGTTGTCAGCCTGGTTGCAGGTTATTTTACTATATAAAAATTTAAGAAAAAGTAATTATATAAATGAAAGTATATTTTTTACTAGACCAAGTTATCAGTCATTATTTAGCTGTATTATTATGGCTATAATCCTTAGCTACACACTAGTAGATGTTTTGGAATGGGCGCAAAATGCATATTATATTAGAGGTATGCTGCTACTCATGTATATAATATTTGGTGCAACCATATATGCCTCGATAATGTATATACTAGGTTATAAAATTAAAAAAAATTATATATGAAAATATTCAATAGTCTTAATGATATACCCGATAATCATGGGCCCTCATCAATAACAATTGGTAACTTTGATGGTCTTCATATTGGTCATATAGAATTACTGAAAAATACTATTGTTCTTGCAAAAGCAAATAATACTATACCAGTAGTCTTAACCTTTAACCCGATGCCTGAAGAATATTTTCAGAATGAATACTTTTTTAGACTAATGAATAATACTGAAAAATTAAACTTTATTAAAGATTATGGAATTGAGGAAATAATCTTAATACCTTTTAATGAAGAATTTTCCAAGATGGATGAAAATAGATTTATTGACGAGGTTCTTGTAAAAAAACTTAATGCAAAACATATTATCGTGGGCAATGATTTTAGATTTGGGCATAAACGCATAGGTGATGTTAAGCTTTTAGAATCATACGGTCATGATAAAGGTATTGAGGTAACTATAGTTAATTTGATAGAAATATCAGGTAAAAAAATAAGTAGCACAGACATACGGAAATTATTAATATTAGGGAAGATCTCAGAGGCAAATAATCTTCTTGGAAAACCCTTCTCAATTCAAGGTAAAATTATTCATGGTGAAAAGGTAGGTAGAGAATTAGGATACCCGACTGCTAATATTGAAATATATAAATCCTATCCAATAAATGGTATATTTTTAGTGGAAGTATTACATGGGAATAGTGATAAATTATATGGTCTGGCTAGCATAGGAAATAAGCCCACATTCTCTGGCACTAATGATGTTCTAGAGGTATTTATATTTAACTTTAAGTTAGATATATACGGGGAAACTATTAAAGTAATATTTTTAGAAAAAATTAGAGATCAAATTAAATTTAATACTAAAGAAGAATTGATAGGTCAAATGAAAAATGATCATCATATAGCTTTAAATATTTTAAGAGAGCAAAATGAATTATAAGGATACCTTAAACCTCCCATCAACAGATTTTCCTATGAAGGCCAATCTCCCTAATAGAGAGCCTGAGATTTTGAAGCATTGGGACAGTATTAAATTATATGAAGAAATAAGAAAAAAAAGCAAAGGTTCTAAAAAATTTATTCTACATGATGGTCCTCCATATGCAAATGGGGATATACATATAGGTCATGCCGTTAATAAAATCTTAAAAGATATTGTGGTAAAAAGTAAGACAATGTCTGGATATGATACTCCTTTTATCCCTGGATGGGATTGTCATGGTCTCCCAATTGAACTAATGATTGAAAAAAAACATGGAAAGTCAAAATTTCAAGATGATAAAAATGCATTCAGAAAAGCTTGTAGAGAATACGCTTCTAAACAAGTAGAGCGTCAAAAACTAGATTTTATTAGACTTGGTATTTCGGCTGACTGGAATAATTCATATACAAGTATGGATAAAATTTTTGAGGCATCGGCTGTCCGGAGTCTGGCTGCTATTATCGTAAATAATCATATATATTTTGGATCTAAACCTGTGCACTGGTGCATAGAATCTGAGTCTGCGTTGGCTGAAGCTGAAGTTGAATATCAGGATATAGTTTCTGATGCAGTTGATGTATTATTTAAACTATCGCAACAAGAAAATTTTCTAAAAAAATTTGAAATCAAAACTAGTAACGATATTTTTTTCATAATCTGGACCACTACTCCATGGACGCTACCTGCTAACCAAGCAATTGCTGTCGGGAGTGAAATTGAATATGTTTTAGCTGATGTTGGTGATAAATATATTATAGTAGCCAAAGATTTACTAGAGGCTCTATCAGTCAAAATTAACCTAAAATCTATTAAGATTATACGGAGTATTCAAGGAAAAGAATTACTGGGGCTTAAAGCTGAACATCCTTTTTATAATAAAAAAGTCCCAATCATTGATGCTGATCACGTTACAACTGAGAATGGAACAGGGCTTGTTCATATTGCGCCGGGGCATGGTCAAGATGACTATATTGCGGGCTTAAAGAATAATTTAGAAGTATTTAACCCTGTAAATGATAAAGGTGTATTTGTAGACTCTCTAGAAATATTTGGAGGGATGCATGTAAGGAAAGCAAATACTCCAATTATTGAAGAATTAACTAAAAATAGAAGACTACTTCACCATGAAAAATATTCGCATAGCTATCCACACTGCTGGAGATTTAAAACTCCTTTAATATTTAGAGCTACTCCACAATGGTTTATAAGCATGGATCAGAATAAATTAAGGGAAAATATTCTAGGCACACTAAAGAATGTTAGCTGGATACCAGACTGGGGTCATGAAAGAATAAAAAATATGATTGAAAATAGGCCAGACTGGTGTATTTCAAGACAAAGGTCATGGGGTGTTCCAATACCTCTTTTTATTCATAAAGACACAAATGAATTACATAATAAAACTGACTTAATTCTTGAGAAAGCAGCAAAGATTATAGAAAAAGATAACATAGAAGCCTGGTTTGAATTTGATAAAAGTGAGCTATTAGGTGAAGATAAAAACGATTATCACATGGTCACCGACACCCTAGATGTATGGTTTGACTCTGGTATTTCACATTTTTCTGTAATGCAGCAAAGAGGCTTAGGTGACACTGCCGATCTATACTTAGAAGGTTCAGACCAACATCGAGGATGGTTTCAGTCATCCCTAATTACTGCCTTAGCAACTACTGGGAAACCACCATATAAGACAGTTCTTACGCATGGTTTTGTTGTGGATGCTGAAGGTCAGAAAATGTCAAAATCACAAGGTAATGTGATTGCGCCACAAGCTATTATAAAAGACAAGGGCTCGGATATTTTAAGGTTATGGGTAGCAAATACAGATTACACAAAAGAGATGAATATTTCTCCGGAAATAATAAAACGTACTACAGAATCCTATAGAAGAATAAGGAATACTATTAAATTTCTATTATCAAATGTAAGTGATTATGATGAAGCGAAAGAAGAAGTAAAGTTCTCAGATATGGTGCTTATAGATAAATGGATTATTCAGTCTGCTTTAGAATTGCAAGAATCAATTAAAGATAATTATGACAATTATAAGTTTCATCAAATAGCACAAGATATTCAAAATTTTTGCACTACTCAATTGGGGGGTTACTACCTTGATATTGTGAAAGATAGATTATATACATCCCATAAAACAGGATTAGCAAGAAAATCTTGCCAAAGTGTATGTTTAAAATTATTGAAAATGATTAATCTCTGGATAGCTCCAATTCTGTCATTTACTGCAGAAGAAATGTATCGACACATAGAAGGGGTAAAACTTAAATCTGTATTTTTAGAAGAATGGGTCAAATATGATGCAGAAATGAATGATGAAGAAAAAGAATTAGGTGATATTTTATTTGCTTTAAGGCAACCTGTTTCAAAAAAACTAGAAGAAGCTAGGAATAATGGCATTATTGGCTCTTCTCTTGACGCAACAATAAGATTGGGAGTTAAGGAAGAAATATATTTAAAATTACTAGATAAAAGCGATGAATTAAAATTTATTTTTATCTCATCTGAGTGTCATCTAGAAAAAATATTAACAGACAATCCTGTCATAGTCGTTGAGAAAAGTAATAATGAAAAATGCGATAGGTGTTGGCATAGAAATGAATCTGTGGGATCTATCTCTGAGCATGAAAAATTATGCTCCAGATGTCATCAAAATGTTTTTGATAATGGCGAAACAAGAAAACTAGGCTAATGAATCGTCTATCCATTACCTTTATATCTTTCCTCGTGCTAATAGATTACATGTCAAAGCTTTATATAAAAGAACTCGTAATGGAAAATTCCATTATAGTGAATAATTATATAATACTAAAAGTTTACTATAACAAAGGAGTGGCCTTTAGTTTTTTAAATTCTAACTCATTAGCTATAAACTACTCTGTTACCTTTATAGTGGCAGCAATTATTTTATTTCTATTTTCAGTATTTATTAAAAATTATAAAAATTTTAATCTATTTGAGTATTCTGCGTATATCTTAATCTTAGGCGGAGCTTTAGGTAATTTTTTAGATAGATTACTCAATCACTCAGTCTTAGATTTTATAATAATTCATTATAACAATATCTATTTCCCAGGAATCTTTAATTTAGCTGATATGTTTATTACAATTGGAGCCCTTCTTCTTTTTCTTTCATATTTCATAAGTAAAAGGAAAGTATGATTAAATTTAATTCCTTGGTTAAATTACATTACTCAATATCTAATATAGATAATATAATATTTGAGTCTACTTTTGACTCTGACCCTGTTCTGGTAAGAATTGGTGACGGGACATTGCCCATAAAACTAGAAATGACTTTATATGGATTGGTAAAAGATAATGAACAAACGATGACTCTGGAACCTAAAGATGCTTTTGGGCTTAGAGATGAAAATAATAATAAAACTCTAGAGATTAGTACATTTCCTGACACAGAGATGGTTAAGGTGGGAAATATAATAGAGATTGATGTTAAAGAAAAAGATGGAAAAGTCTCCTCTGCCCTTGCTATGATAAAGCAAGTCAGCAAAGATAGTGTTTTATTAGATTTAAACCATCCATTGGCTGGACATAAAATTATATTTAAGGTAAAAATTATTAATATTGATGGATAAGATTTTTTCAGACACTAAACTTATTTTAGCTACACCACGTGGTTTTTGTGCTGGAGTAGAAAGAGCGGTAGACATAGTTAATAAAGCTATTGATATTTTTGGATCTCCTATATATGTAAAACATGAAGTTGTTCATAATAAATATGTAATAGAAGACCTTGAGAAAAGAGGTGTTTTATTTATTGAAGATATTGAAATAGTTCCAGAAAACTCAATTCTTATTTATAGCGCTCATGGGGTTTCAATAAAAGTGAAAAAAGATGCTGAAAAAAGAAACCTTAAAATATTTGATGCCACATGCCCATTGGTTACAAAAGTTCATTTAGAAGTACATAGGTATTCTCAGACTGATACTGATGTTGTGTTAATTGGTCACAAAGGTCATCCAGAGATAGAAGGGACTATGGGGCAATATAAATCACCAAATGGTAAAATACACCTTGTAGAAAATCTAGATGATATAGATAAACTTCTAATAGGTAATAAAAGTTTAGCCTATGTGACGCAAACGACTCTCTCCATTGATGATACTAAAAATATAATAACTAAATTAATCAAAAAATACCCTCATGTTCAATCACCAGCTAAAAGTGATATATGCTATGCAACACAAAATAGACAAGATGCGGTTAAATCAATATTAAAATACTGTGATTACTTGTTAGTTATTGGATCAATTAATAGTTCTAACTCGAGAAGATTGGTAGAGTTAGCATTAAAAAATAATATTCCTTCTAAACTTATAGATAATAAACATGATATAAGTTTAGAAGAACTTCAATATAAAAAAAATATTGGCATTACTGCTGGTGCCTCAGCTCCCCAAATACTATTAGATGAAGTTACAGATTACCTAGTAAAAAATGGGGCGACTTTAGATGATATAAAACAAGATGTCATTATAGAAGACATAACCTTTAGTATTCCTAAAGAACTCAGAGATTTATAAATCGTGGGTAATATTCTTATCTAAACTATCATCTGGTGGAGAATAAGCTGGGTCATTTGGATTTAAAAAAATAAACTCATGCTTATCTTTTTCTAATTCCACATAATCTAATTTACAATTTTTAAGATTCAGCATTGATCCGGGTGATATAATGATTTCAACTCTATTGATTTTCAATCGCAAATCTTCTTCTTTAGACTGATCAAAGCCCATAATATAATTATATTTACCATCACTAGCAATATTAACCGCAATTCTCAATGGCCAATCTTTAGAATCAGTAGACTCAGAAGATTTATTTATCTGAGATGCTGCTGCATCTGTAATTTCAAATATTTGTTTTTGTTTCATTATTTTTTATACAATATATAAAGTTTAAATAATTCTCAATCCACCTAGATTGAGCTGTATCCCTTAAATGGCTATAAGAAGCGACAAGATTTTTATATAATATACCATCATGCCTGCCATTGGTACCATATCCACGTATGACTTTAAAACCATAAGAAGATGAGTTATTTTTTATCTTGATATTAGAATAATGGAATTCATGGCATTTAATTACATCACCTTTATTCATCCAAGGATGTTTTTTGTTAATCATAAGCTCTACATACCCTCTGCCTACAGGCTTATCACACATTTCAACATTCCCTTTTATAATACCAGCCATTTTAAATTTTCTTGCCTTTACTTTTATTGACTCACATAGATACATCAAACCTCCACATTCAGCATAAACAGGCATCCCGGAGTCTATAAAACTAGAGATAGATTTAATCATAGAAGTATTTTTATGTAATCTATCGGTAACTCTCTCAGGAAATCCACCTCCAATAAAAAGCCCATCGACCTCAGGCAATGACTTATCTTTAAGAGTATTGAAGTAAACAATTTTTACGCCATAAGATTTAAATTTATCAATATCATCAGGATAATAAAATCCAAAAGCTTCATCTAACGCAACCCCAATTTTTAAATTAGAATACTTCTTATGTTTGGTAACTATTTTTGGAATGATTTTTATCTTCGAGCTAATAGATTTATTAACTAAATATTTTATATCAACTGATGATTTTACTATCAATGATATATTTTTGATTATTTTACTAGTATGAATATTTTGAAAGACAGGTTCTAACCCAAGACTTTTTTCTATAATATCTAATTTTTTATTTTTGTGCACAGACCCAATTACTTTAAATTTTGTAAATTCATTTACTGCATTTATTATTTTGCTTTCATGTCTTTCACTTGCAATATTATTAAGGATTATGCCCTTATATTTTATTTTTGAATCAAAACCTTTATACCCTTGAAGTAAAGGTGCAATGCCTCTTGTTATACCAGAACAGTCAAGAACAAGTATTATCTCTAGCTTTAAAAGATGTGCCAATGACGCATTACTATCAATACCATTCAAGCTAACCCCATCAAACAAACCTTTATTTCCTTCAATAATAGAAATGTTTTTCCCACGAGATGCAGTCTTGTAAAGTTTACTAATCTCTAAATGAGTCATTGTAAAAAAATCTAAATTATAACACTTAGCTTTTGATGCTTGGCTAAGCCATAGCGGGTCAATATAATCAGGGCCCTTTTTAAAGGCAGCTAAAGAATCAATATTACTTAATATTGAACATAAACCAGTAGCAATTATAGTCTTTCCAGATGATTTTTTAGTAGATGAAATAAGATACGATTTCACGACGTTCTAGCTATCGGCAGTTTTATCATTAGGCTTTGAAGAATGCGGACTAGATATCATCGTAGGTAAAAATTTAAAATTAGCAATGCCTATCAAGGTAATGATTAACGCTAACGCAACACCACCAATTCCTAATCCAAACTCATATATCGAAGGCATATAGGAATGTACAACATCATCATAAAATGAAGAATCCATAATAATATGATCTGGAAAAATTGTTAATGGGTATGCCTGTCCTCCGATAATAATTACATACATTGCTACAAAGCTACCTAGTAAAACTAAAAATGATGATACTGTTAAAGCAAGATGTGTACACAGCTTGTCTGAGGAAAGAATTATAATCGGCAATACTATTCCAATAATAACTTGTCCAAGCCAAAATGATAATGTATAGATTCCGCCTGAAGATAATATAAAGATCTCAAAATCTAAATGTTTTGCGATATACATATTAGTTACATGATACAAACCAAGAAAATATAGGTTAGCAAATAAAAACATAATACTTAATTTTTTAAGATTATCTAAGACATCTTCAGGGATATAAGTATTATGAAATTTGCTTATTATTCTTAATATTAAATAATAAACTGCAGTTCCATAAAGTAGAGACATCACTATAAAGAGTGGTGCTAATATTGCTGTTGAGTATGCTTCTCTGGCAACAAGAAAACCAAAAATAGAACCTGTACCAGTAGTAAGTATTATTCTCCAACCAAAGGCAAATGTACCCATAAATTTAGAATACTTATTAACTTCACGGTCCAGCATTGTCCACATATAAGCTGCAAGCACGACTGCGAAGCCAGAATATAAAAATATATTCCAAGAAAATATTGATTTAAAATTATAAGTTGTCATAGCAACAATTAGCCGATTAGGACGTCCTAAATCTAACACTAATATTGCAAGACCTGCTATCAAAAAAGAAATTGCTAGTAACGCAGATAATGGGGCAAGAGGTTTATATAATTTCTTATCAAAAACTGATGATATAGATGCAATATTTAAAACACCTGAAGCAATAACAATTAAAAGCACGGCAAATATATGAGGTAAGCCCCAAACAATTTGATTATTCATTCCAGTGACATGATGTCCCTCTAATTCCATATAATGAGAACATCCAAAACCAATAAGTATAAAAACGCCTAAAAGGATAAAATTAGACCAAAAGATTTTCGGATCAATAATAAATTTAGTAAAAGTAATTTTATCCATGATAATTAAAATCCTGAGTAAGTGACTCTCTGTTTAAGCTTCATATCTTCTCTTAGGCGCCTACTTGGTTTTGCTTGCATAGCAATACTCACACGACTATTTGGGTCAGCTAAATCACCGAAGGTAATTGCGTGATGCCCCTCTTTCATACAGGCTTCTTCACAAGCAGTAGTTTCAGAGCCATGGTCTATTCTATTAGCACAAAGGTTACAGCTTTCAACACAACCTTTCCCTCGTGGGGCACTTGTTACTTGTTCTGTTAGATTCTCATGCACAAATGATCTAGCTTTAAACGGACAAGCCAGCATGCAATATCTACAACCAATGCATGTGTGCTGGTTAACCATTACAATGCCATCTTCTCTTCTAAATGATGCTCCGGTAGGGCAAACATCAACGCATGGGGGATTTTCACAGTGTTGGCACATCATTGGTAACGTTGTAACTTTATCAGTCTTAATATCTTTAATTCGGAGCTTTCTAATCCACTGTGAATCAGTCTCTGGCCTATCAAATCCATAAAGCCCATTCTCATCTACGCATGCTTCTACGCATGCAGTACAGCCATCTACGCATTTATTAACATCGACGTTAATAGCCCATTTTGTTTTATCGCTAACTTCCACGTCTAAAGGTTTAGAAGCAACAGCTTTAGGGATAAGATCAGGTATAATATATACAGCTGAAATAGCTGTAACAGATTTAACTATAAACTCTCTTCTTGTTAATTCAGCACTATTTCTCATAATTAGTCTCTTTATAATATTCTACTAAATTATTTGCAGTAGATTCAATGTGTATATTTTGATTATAACCCGTAGATTTAATTTTTGATGAATTGTCTCTTGGAACAGTTGCATGACATGAGAAGCAATCTATATTTACTGCTGTTTTTACATGACAAGTTTGACAAAATTGACCCTCAGCATTTACAGGAATAGCTATGCCTTTTTCATCATGAGAAACATGACAATCTATGCAATTTGCTAAACTATGGTTTTTAGTTCTTATTCCTTTTTCTACCGTTTCTTCGCGTTGATGATAAAGAAACTCAAAATGCTCTTTTTGCATGACTTCTGTAGGTTCTACGCATTGATCTAATTTATCAGCTTTAGACTCACCTATTAAAGAATGTTTTTCATCGTTATGTGAATGCGAAGAAATAGGAATAAATACCATTATTGAAATAGCTAATATTTTAGTAAGTTGGGACACAATCTCTCTCCTCAGTTGCTACCAATTAATTAGCTTTACTAATTACTCGCCTAGACCCATTTTAATATATCCAGTCGGGCAAACATCAGAACAAATGTGACATCCAATGCATTTATTATAATCAGTATCAACGTATCTACCCATTGTAGACTCATCTTTTTTGACACGAAAGACTGCGTCCACCGGACAGTAAATTACACAATTATCACACTCAAAACACATTCCGCAACTCATGCATCTTGACGCTTCTTTAATTGCATCTTCTTCTGTAAGACCAATAATTCTATCTTCGAAATGATCTATGACATCATCTCCGGAAGGGACAGCTTCCCCTCTTTTTAATCTATCTTCATGTTTAAAATGTCCTAAAAATAGTTCAGTAGAAGGTATAATTTCTTGCGCTGAACGGTCTTCATAATTATGAACTACAGCTTTACT
>Ga0209709_10002513_pt1 | contig 15894 bp, 17 predicted proteins | sample ArcticOcean_MG_C_2_FD_187435 | JGI IMG/M metagenome (GOLD analysis project Ga0209709, IMG submission 187435) | Marine microbial communities from western Arctic Ocean - ArcticOcean_MG_CB4_136 (SPAdes) (version 2) | ecosystem: Environmental > Aquatic > Marine > Oceanic | place: Arctic Ocean... | reverse complement strand
TGAGGCGCCATTTCTTCTTCTAGCGGTTCCGATTCTTCTAGCGGTTCCGGTTCTTCTGGCTGAGGCATCGGTTCTTCTGGCTGAGGCGCCATTTCTTCTAGCGGTTCCGGTTCTTCTGGCTGAGGCATCGGTTCTTCTGGCTGAGGCGCCATTTCTTCTTCTGGCGGAGGCGTCATTTCTTCTTCTAGCGGTTCCGGTTCTTCTGGCTGAGGCGCCATTTCTTCTTCTGGCGGAGGCGCCAGTTCTTCTAGCGGAGGCGCCGATTCTTCTAGCGGAGGCGTTTCAAAAAAGGCACGTTCCCTTTGGATCATTTGGATAATATTTTTCTTCTCTTCTCCACGCATTGCCATGTAATGGTAAGTTTGTTCTATGTCAGGTGCACCTTTAAATATCGGCATGTTCTGAGCTATCGCCATCCATCCTTTGTCAAACGCTAACCGCTTTCTATTAGTTTCAAGTGTTTTTTCGATACAACATTTGACTTGCAAAAACGTGTCTAACAAATCTGTGTGCTCTGTAGGTGGTTCATCGATTTCGTCATCGATTGGGCCAGGTTGACGCCATGGCGAAAAATCAAGCTGGGCTAATTGCCCGCTGCACGTGTCCATGACAAAATTTAACAACATTTTTTGAACGGCATGTTCGTGTGGAAGGCGCGCGATGTCTTGAAGCATCCCTTGAAGCATTTCTCTAACACGTAGAAGTTGTTCATCCGTGACACGCGCCTCTGCGTGTTCCTCCGCAGGTCCCTCCATACGTGCCTCTGTGTTCACACGCGCAGCGCTGCTCACGCAATTAAAAGGTGCGCTGTCCGATGCTTGCGCGCGACGCGGAATGCTGCTGTGGGTGCGTGCTTTCGCTTTCGCTTCTACGCCGCTGCCGTCAAGTTCCAGCGACAGCAGCGAGCACACCGTGCCTGTCGGTATGGTGCGGGTGTTGGACTAAACCTAGAGAAAATTTCTAGACTTTTTTGATACGTGGAGAATTGTATGATGTTTATAAGCGTGCTACTTGTTTCTCATGCACGTGGCTACACAACACCATGGGTTTATCGAACCATATCATCGACAAGAAAAAATGTTCTCGTGGAGACAGTTAACATATTTAAAAAGAAATATGATTATGGAAATTTGGAATATTTTAACAAAGGTGGATTCAAAATTTCATATAGCAATAACAATTTTATCGAGTTTCAATCTCCTTCGTATATTAGAACAAGTTATGATATATACAAGGACGGTGTTATATCATTTGTACTATTTATTTCAGAACAAGAATACGGAAGTTTCGTAGAAACTTCATCAAAAATAGAGTACTTATATAAGACAAAAAAAACTCGGAAAGTATGTTTTATAAGGGATGTAAAAAAGAGGGATTTCAATCCAGCTGCTGTGATGAGACTCTGGTTACGTAAATTTGAAACTATTCGTATCACTCCCCGCGGAGCACGGAGCGCTTTGAGAAGAAACCTTCAAACAGCCGCATTCGTTTTATTTTTGAGTTCATTTTTGTTTTTTTTTCTCATCACATGATACACGTTCTGGAAATACACAAAATAATAAAAAAATAAACTAAACTTAAATGAATATGAATAATGTTAATGTTAGTCTACCCGACATTTTACAGGGAGGAGACAACGACGAGGAATCTGAATCTTTGGAATCTTTGCAGGTAGAGAATAAGCAACTAAAGAAGAAGTTGTTACAGATCGAAGATTTTGTAAAATTCCTTGTATTTGAAAGAAACAATCCAGTTCTCCGTTCTTCGGGTGCTTCGGGTGCTTCGGGTTCTTCTGTTTCTTCTGGTAGATGTGATTGTCGCGCACTGGATATGTTAGTCTCTAGATTTTACGGGGGGGATTGTAAATTTCCATTACCCCAAAATTTTAATGAAGCAACTGCATGGATAGAACCTAGTTGTTAATTAATTCAAGCACGGCTTTGTTTTCCTTGATAATCTTCTGAGGGGTTTTTAAATCAGCTTTAGGAGTGATGATATCGGCCTCTTTAATATACTTCTTTAATTCAATTGCCTTGTTCTTGTTATGTCGGGGGATATTCATCAGGTTAGAGAGCCCCTTATCCAAGTAATCAACAGTGTCTAGGTTGTTGTTCTGTACGCAGAATGAAGACGAGAAGTGCCATTCATTTGAAGATATGATGGATATATCATGATCTACTTGCGACGACACGGTGTTGCACGTGTAAATTTTCGCATCTTCTAATGATTTTTGAATTCCATAAACTATTAGAACCGGTTCTTCTGTATGAACTCCGATGATAGAAACTACTACGGGATCGCTATTTAGATTTCGAACTGGTTTGTCGGTTGGTGTTATTGTAGATGTTTCGTCTTCTTTGTGTTCTTCAACGCCTTCGACGCCGGCCAGCGGAGTATCGTCGTTCGTTATATTTGCTTTTTTAATCTCTATTTTCGAATTTTCGACGCGTTCGTGAATTTTCTGCTTCTGGTTCTCAAAGTTTTGTTTGGAAGAATTTAAGACGGCTTCAATTTTTTCTTGAGAGATTTCATCCGTGTCTTCTTTTTTTGAAAGTAAAATGTGAGAATGAGTTTTACAAATAACACCATCGCATCCTGATTCGCGACTTTCTACCAGTGCGTCGGTTGCTTGTTGAACACTTTCAAAAACTCCAATTACACGAAAGGCTGCTTTTTCAAAAGAGGGCTTTCTTTCCTGGTGTGCAATATTTAGAGCTACAAAGTTTTGACCGGGTAAGATAAAATCAAATCTACGTTCCGTATCAATAAACACTGGTTTTGATTCGAGATCACAATCCTTCAATCTCTCAAACTTGGACATTGCTTTTAAAACATTAAATATTAAAAAAAGGATTTTTTGAACGTACTGCAAATATTCTCTCACCTAAGCGGTAGTCCTATGTCAGATTCAGAATCTAAATCGCTGTAACATAAAAGGGGGTAGGTGTGAAGAATTTCTTTCTTGTTTAACCTCAAGATTTGCATGATATAGTGATCAACGGGTGGAAACTGAAAACCTGGAATCTGCAACCTTTTATGAAATTCGTTCAAGAGCAATTGACAAAATCTCTTGCTAATTATGTACGCGTGTGTAGTTCGATCACAATCCCAACTACTCCAAGAAGCGCCGTAATCAAATTTAACTATATTATCTGTCACTTTTGTGGAGTTTCGCATTTTGAAATCTTCTATGAACCGGCCTCCAATATATAATATTGTATCGAACTCTGAAATTTTCCCATTCAAGTCGTTCAAAACGTGATGAAACTTCTCTACAAAGACTGTCGAAAATTTGACATCGTCTTCAAACACCATGCTGTAATCGCAGTCTTCGTCTTGTAAGATTTTTTCCCATAATCTCTTGTGACTAAGAAAACAACCCACTTCTCCCGGAAGACGACCTTGAAAGTACGTTGGTATGCACGCGCGTATCTGTGGTAAATATTTTCCATCTACAGCTTCGAACTTGATAACCTTTGAAGTATCCAATGGAATCCTCTTAAGAAAACTTTCTAATCGATCCCTTCTTCTTTTAAGGTTTATAACATACGTTCGTACGTCGCTCATCATCATAATTGGGTTATCGGTCGTCGTGTTCTCGGTGACCGTACCCACAACCGACGACGGTCTCTGAGTTTTAGAATTATATTTTTTAGAACTCATTCATTAATTTTTAACAAATATTTAGATTTTGCCCCCTTTAACGTACCTAACGTAAACTTAATCAATATAGAATACAATATTCTTACATATTTATACCATCACTTACCATAAAAAGTCTAGAATTTTTTACTACATCGCCAAAAACTAAACCAACACAATTCAAGCACGGAGCCTTCATTAAAATTGTCTAAACCGATCTAACTAATCATGAAAGCTTGCTCATTCGCTGAGAGCATGAAGCAACGTTTCTCGGCTGCGCGGGCGGTCGAGAAGAAATCCCAACTGACTACACCCACATCACCACAACCGCAACTACAATCACCGCAACCGCAACAGACACAGCCGCAACAGACACAGCCGTCGCAACCACAAGCAATTTTCGAAAGGATGCGTTTAAAACGAGAGGAGAGGGAGAGGGTTGCTACTGCTTTTAAAGAGACGAAGACCAAAACGAAGGAGACGGAAAACGAAACCTTGTGTCGTTTTCCGGACGGATGGTTTCAACCACAACGGAGTCCACCAGGGAAACTGATATCGAACTTTTCTTGGCCAGGGTTGTCGAAACAGGACCAGAACCGCGGCCGCGGCACAAGCAGAAAAATCCCGAAGTCGCGGCAGTGGTGAATTCGAAAACTTCCGGTGAAACGGCATTAATGCGTTAATTACCAATTATTGGTGGATTGTTTTCATTTTGATTGTTTAAACCATTTTTAAACCCATCAAAATCGGTGGACTCATTCACAAGCACTTTAAGCGTTTCTATATCTAATATTGTTTTAGATTCAATGGGGATGCCATCATTTTCCCATTTTCCGATTTTCAACTGTCCTCCATTTGTATATATTGTATTATCTGATAAGAAAAGGTGTCTTACTTTATTATCCGCATTTCCAAAATCGTAAAGCTCATGAACAATAGGTAACAAATGACCATCGTGTGAAATTTTCCAACGTGCAATCCCTTGTGTTGAAAATACAAGTTCATTAGGATGAGAAACATTAGTTGTAACAGTTATATGATCGCTTAGACCCTGAAGGCTCTCAAGAGCGGTTTCCAACTGGTCTATTTTCTGGGAATTTACGTTGCTTACGCCACTTCCTATCTGATCTTGGAGGTTCTCAAGGCTCGTTTCCAAGTCATTTATTTTTTGATTATTTACATCGGACCCTTCTGCGCTTTGGTTCTGAATATTTTCAACATTTGCCTTTAATTCGTTTACTTGAGGCACTAAGTCGTCAATCCTTAGTTTCTGCGTTTCTATATAACCTAAAATTTGTGAAACTTCGCCTACCCCCGACGCCGTTTCGAGAAGTGCAGTTTTCTTCTTCAGAGCATCTAAATCATTCTTGATAGATTTGACGCCCATAAAACTTAAGATAGATATTATACAACCCCCAATAACGATCACACCAAGAAAGATGAAAAGCAGCAAAACTGATATTTCCATTGTACCGACGTGTTTGGTCAGTTAGTTAACTTAATATATTTATATGAATTCTTCACTGCAATTTGACATCGGTTCGAAATAATATAATAATATATTACCCTTCTTAAAAGAAGATGTTGTGGTGTAACATTTGTAGTAAAAGTAGAAAAGATACGGTTCACGATGCAAAAACACTACTAGAAGAAGAACTAACCGAGTTGAAACTTGAAATAGATAGATTAAAACAGAACGATATGAATATAGATGATCGAATAGACAACCACGTAGATATGTGGTTTGAAACAAACAATATCGAAAACGATTTGGTCGGAATAAAAGTACTCGGCTTTAGAGTCATTTTTTTCACCAAGGAATTCGAGAGAAATATTTACAAAAAGATTCTTAAAATAGTTACTTCTTTCTTCTTTAAGAATTAAGAATTAAGAATTAAGGATTAAGGATTAAGGATTAAGGATTAGAAGTACAACCGGCGTGTTTAACCTCCTCGCAACAAAGCTTCTTACATCTTTGAGTTTATCTTGCGAATGTTATCAAGTGTCAGTTGATGATATAAAATCGAATTTGTAATGTTGTGCTTGAGGTAGTTTATTTTTTCCTTCAGCTTTTTGTTTTCTCTTTTCAAGCAGAAGATCTCATAGTCTTTGTGGTGGGTCAACGCTTGGTCTACAATAATGTCGTCCGTATCAACTAACAAGTTCAAATCGCGCTCTATAGAAGTGTTTTCGTTGTGTGTGGGTACCAAAACGGTACAATCTTCTATTTGCTCATTTATCCATATTTTCTCTCTTTTATGGATGATGGCACGTTGCTTTTCAACCGCAAAGCCAGTCTTTCCAACTTCTTGAAGAGCGTGTGCGTAGCTACAGTTCATTTTAAACGGACACACATCATCTGCACGAACTAATTGTTCAACATAATTCATTTTATCCAGCAAACAAAACTCCCTGTGTTGGGAATAGTGGACGTATTTACAAGGTTTTCGGTGTTGGTGTCCAAAGGGTTCGCCACTTGGGTGCTCCGTTCGATTTCTCTGGTGAAGAGTCTGCATGGTGGTTGTCCTCTCTAGAAAAGTCTAGAAAAGTCTAGAAAAGTCTAGATTTTTTTACATACGTCAAAAAACCAAAAAATAATATAACCTAGAAAACAAAGATGGCTAAACAACAGCAATTCATACACATGGCCCTAAAGGTAGCTCAAGAATCACCATGTCTCCACCAACACGGGGCGGTTGCCGTTTTGAATGGAAAAGCGATTGCTTTTGGTTTCAACAATTATAGACTCGTTTCAAAAGACAGAATTTTGAATGAGAACTGCAGTTCGCATGCCGAATTAAATCTCATTCGAAATTGCTTCTATTCGTTAGGGGGACGATCTGTGTTCTCTGGCCGTTCCTCGGCGGTTCGCACAAAACGCAAAAAAATGATAAAAGTTGTTTAAGAAACTAACAATTTACGTTGCTCGCATAAACAAATCTGGAGAGCCTAAAAATTCAACGCCTTGTGTTCATTGCGTGGAAGCACTACGTGCGTACGGAATCAGCAAAGTTGTATACATAGATGAAGAGGAAAATATAAAAGAATCAAATTTAGACGACATTTTATGTCATGTGACTTCTGCGAGGAAAATGATCGCGCTCAGGGGCGATGTTGGGCGACGATGTTGTTTGCATTGTCTGGGCTGAAGGTAGACTTGTGAAACGGATCATAAAAGATATATTTTAAATGCATATCGTAAATTAGTTTTAATATGTTTCCACTAGTATAAACAAGACTACATATTGCCAAAAAAAGGAAAAACGAAAAAAAAGGCCGTGGCCAATTTACACAAATAAAAAAGAATGTAAGGCTCGCGCATTGCAGATACGCAGGGGTTGCTACCATTTTACAATTCTAATAATTTTATCTTGCTTAAAACCTTGGCACAGATTTCCAAACCGAAAAAGGTTTTCAAATTCGTAAATATTATACTGAGAAATGGGGCACAAATAATTTGTTTTTTGCACTATGGCATGATTTACTAAAAATTTTTTTCCTGGTCCGTACTCGATATATACGGGCTTCCAACTGTTCATTTTAAAGTGAAACGAAACAACTTCCGATATTTCGGGCAGCTTTTTAATTTCAAATTCCATATTAATGTAAATTAATTTTAAATTGAATTTAATTAGAATTTAAAAAAGTATGGTTTCGATTCAAATAAATGATATCCCAGATGAAGATTTACGTGTGTTGACGAAATCATTTTCATATTTAACAAGTAGCGGGTGCAAAAATGAACTAAACGTAGAAGAATGGTACATAAAACCTAGTCTGTCGAAAAACCAACTTTGGACAAGACAATTTGAAGATTGCCTTAGTACGCAACTTGGGCGGGGAACCGAGGAATATTGTAGTCAACTATCAGACGCGTGTTCCAGTTTCGTTCTTAAACCAGAAAATATTCCTATTCATATTCAGCCGGATAAATTCTCTCTTTTTAAAAACAAAGAATTCTTAGGAGTTTTTGAAAATTCCGATGAATCGGACGACAATTCCGAAGATTGTGATGCTGGTGCATCAGATGACGATGACGACGACAACGCCCTCGTGAGGTGTTCTAGGTGCGGAGCCAAAGCAACGTGGAAATTAAAACAAACGAGATCCGCGGACGAACCAATGACTCAAATGTGCACATGCACCGGATGTGGCAAAGAATGGAGACAATAGATCACTCGTGTGGTGCAGAACAACCATCTGGATAATTGTCGAATTCCCAATAGGGCTTTCGTGTGGTGCAATTTTTCTTTTCTTTTTTTTTAATCTGTTCTAGGACACGGCTGGTGCAGTATATTGCATGAGATAATCTGTTCTTGTTCTTCTTTGTGGTCTTGGGTTTAAAAAATGTTGATATTTTCAATTGAACTTGTTTGTTTTTATTGGAGTTACACAATTTTCCAATATTTGTATCAGCGTCGACCTCGATAATAGTGCCGTTTACCTTCGCGCGGCACATAGAGGCATCAAGGCGCTCGGACTCCGTCTGCACGCCAGTCAGTTCAAAGTCGGTCATGGTTTGTTTTAGATTTAGCTAGCTACAGTAGTCTATCCTAGAAAATCTAGATTTTTTTTTATCTAGAAATATAGAAATATAGAAATGTAGAAATATAGCAAAAATTATTTAACGAGCCGTCTAATATTCCATCGCATCCAAGTTTTGCTCTTGTAATAACGTAATGATAGTATTTCGCTTCAGTTTTCTGCCAAATACCTTGTTAAAAAGACTTTCAAATTGACCGACTTCTTTATCACATATGATATGAAGTTCGTCTGTTGCTCGAGTAATTGCAGTATAAAGTAGATTGTTGTAGCAACCATCCGTGTTCTTGTCATAATAAATAATTTTCGGATGTTCAGAACCTTGAAATTTGTGAACGGTTAGCGCGTAGGCGAGTTGAATTTTTATTTTGTTTAACTTTTTAACAGAAATCCAGCAATCATGCTGGATTTCTTTGAATTCATAACGAATTTTCACTAAGTCATTGTAAATCTCAGCAATATAACATTGTAGTCCGTTAATTATGTAGTGATCATTGCAATCATCTGATTCAATTTCGTAATGTTCTTGAAACATGATCCGGTCGCCTTCGTAAATATTAAATATCTTATCTTTTTTATATGTTATGAATCGTCGACTTCTTTCATACTTATCAAAAAAGGCTTGATCCTGTTTTTCTTTGATCTCCGCTTGAACTCGTTTATTTATCGCAAAAACTATTTCGTTTGTTAGTGTAATGTACTTCGCATCTGTTGGGATCGGCAGTTTATCTTTTTCAAGCCACATAGACAAGAACTTAGCATCTGTTGAGATTGGCATTTTATCTTTTTCAAGCCACATGGACAACTCTTCTTGCCACTTGGAATCGTCCTTCATGGGAACTTCTATGTCCAACGTATAATTATTCTTGTTAAATTTTACATTTCCCGTTTCAACAATTTTATTTTCTGATTCTTGGATGGATTTTGAGTTATAATTCCCTTGGGCAGCACTATTTACGAATTTTCTCAAGGCTATTCCTTCACATCTTCTATTTTCTGTCAATTCTACAACGGGGATACATTTCGTGTTCATAATATCCATAAGCGGGTAGGAACACTGATTAATTGGCTCGAGCTGCTTTACATCTCCGACTAACAAGATGCATGCGTTAGTTTTGAGTTGGTTTACAAGCAATTCATGGGAATACATTGATACTTCCTCGTTTATGATTAAGTCGTAACTAGGGTCTGACCACTTGGATACGAATTCAAAACGTTGACAGGTCATTAAAGTAACGCTGATTTTTTCAAAAAATAATTTTCGTAGTTTCGGCTTTTTTTTAGCTGACTTTTTAGCTGCCTTTTTAGCTGACCTTTTGTTGCAGTCATTATTTTCAGTATCTTCCGAATTCTGATTTTCAACATTTTTGGTATCTTCCGACGCCTGAAACTTCTCTTTCAACAACGCCTTTACAGAATTATTCATGGCAACGTGAGATGGTGTTAAGATACATATGTCCATGAATTTAAAATTTTTGCAAATAAACGAGGTTGTATAGGTTTTTCCAGTTCCCGCGTTACCGTATATGAGGAGTATTCCAGATCTTGCAAACTCTGAACACGCCCGTTTTTGTTTTTTGTTGAATTTTTTCCACTCGGATACCGTTTCAACATCCCCGATTTCACATGGAACCTTTCTTTGTTTTTGAAGCAATTCTTTTACGCTATTAGCCATTTTTTTGTGATAGGGAGTCGTAATGTATCGTGGGACGCGAATTGTAGAGATATGAATCGATTTTAATTTATCGTGTACCAAAAATTTGTTTTTGTGTTGTTGTAAAGACAACCAAAATCCTCGAACGTCTGAAAAAGGTACTTTTATATCATCTTCTTCCATTTTGTTTAGAAAATGTTCGACCACTTTTGTAACGTTATTTTTTTGTTGAAAGACATTTAAATCTAAATATTCTTCAGGTCCAATAAGATGCCTGCTGTTCCACTTTATTTTACCAATGTCCTTCTCCAGTGCGTGTAGAATTACAATTTCAATATACAGTGGAATGCGGATCGTGTTCCAATTTTCTTTTTTTTCGTATTCGGAATCGGTGACAAATTGATCTAAAACAAAAATAAGATTTTTTGGCGTTTTCGAATGGTTTCCATTTTTATTTTTTAATTTAAAATTTGCACAAAATTTGTCTTTTTTTTGAAACTTTGAGATTGACTCGTACAACACGCTCGGATTTAAATCATTTCTTTCCATCTTTACGACGGCGGTGGCAATGTATATTAAGTTTTCTTGTTTTGATTTGTCTCGAAACCAACTTTCAATAGAATCTTTTCCAAACGCATCTATTAAATATTTCAACTTCCTTACAGCTTTTTTTCTTACAAAGTTGTCAACGTCGTGCCAAAAAGGATGTTTACAGTCCGAATTATCGTCTTTGTTAAACGTATCCAGTCTCTCCGCTCTTAATTTTGAAATTTTTCCCCACAGGTCAGTTGCCAAGGAAGTCTTTTGTGTATCTTCAAGTTTATCAAATTCAGCAAAAATATCAAGATTATCGTGCCCTGGTCTCATCCTCTTTTTTGCTTTGGCACAGAGTTCGCCCGCTGCCTGCACGCCAGTCCTTCCAACGTCTTCGTCATCCATTGTGGCGTGGCAACGTAGAAAGTCTAGATTTTTTTTTATCTAGATTTCAAATTTGAATTTCAATTGTCTTTAAGAAGACCTGGAACAACTTGAACATGGTGCGGTTCCAGTTGCTCGATTTTGCGTACGGCAACCATGATCGAGACGTCACGCTGGCGGGTTCGAACGAGAAGGGCGAGCCGTGTCTTTTAAAAGTAAAAAAATTCATGCCGTACGTTCTCGTTGTTCCGAAGGAGTATGATTATCCTACAAGTTGGGAATATTTTTGTAACTATGGTACTAGCGATAAGGAACTGGTTGCGGATTCCACAGAAAACAAGATCGTTCAAAAACAAATGTGGCCGCTCTGTGGATACCAAAAGAATAAAGTTCTCGTTCTCCAAGTATTTGGTATCGATACCGCTAGTATGGGCAAATGTGCGAGAAGAATTCAAACGATGGCCGTGGATGAGAATAATATAGAAACAGACCTGATACGAGAAATCAACTTTGAGCAACAATTTTACATTCAAACTGGAGTTTCCCCGTGTTCCTATTTCGATTTTCCCGGAAACAATTACAGGAAAATCAACGATACCTGGAAAAATAAACAGTTCACGAAATATGAATGTGATATTTCGGAAATAACACCCGTGGAAGAAAATCTTGCACCCGCTCCTACGATGATGTGTGTATTTGATCTGGAATGCAATTGTGAGACGTTTGGGTTTCCAAATCCAGAAAATGAATTAGATTATTGCGAACAAATCGGAATGGTGTTTCAAGATCTAAATGGAACAACTAAACGTGAATTTATAATGTTATCCCGGCAAAATACCAGGAATTGTCCCCCAAAAGAGCTCGACGTGGAGAATATAAGCTTTAGCTTCGAATGTTTTGGTGGAAACGAACGATCGATGCTGCTTCGTTTTGTCGAGTTGCTCAAAAAGAAAAAAACATGTCACCTTATCGCACACAACGGATTAAATTTTGATATTCCGTTCCTTGTCAAGAGAGCTATCCTATATAAAATAAAGGACAAGATCCTGGACATGTCTCCTTTTGACGACTGCAGGCGTTGTTATTTCAAGGAACGGGAAATTGAAAATAACCAACTGGGAAAGTATAAAATTGGTGAAATAAATCCATTCGGGATCGTTGTTCACGATACATTGATTTACTTTCGTCGGGCCTTTTCGTTGTCCTCTTACAAATTGAATTCACTGGCCGATCATTTTCTTGGTGGTCGACAGAAATTAGACGTCAAACCGAGAGAAATGTTCCGGTTGTTTCAAGTACATCGCAACAAAGATCGATTACTCGCTGACGAAACCACAACGTCAGCCAAATTAAAAATGGAAGACGTTGCTAAATATTGTATGGTGGATTGTATTCTGACTCTAGACCTCGTTCTTAAAGTAAAGATGATCCACGCTCTTTATGGATTAAGTTGCGTAACCGTTACAGGGCTTCAAAAATACGTACTTACCGGAGAACAACGAAAATCTTTTAACGTCATATCAAAAAAAGCTACGGAAATGAATTATTTTATCAACAAGAAAGCGCTTCCGATCCCACCCGCTGGTTACCAGGGAGCTACTGTGTTAGACGCGTCTGTAGGCTTTCACGAACAGCCAATTTTGGGCTTGGATTTTGCAAGTCTATATCCTTCAATCATGCAAGCATATAATCTATGTTTTTCAACATGCGAATGGAACAAAAACAAAATAACTAAGTGCAAATTGTTGAATGATGAAGATAGAAAAACATGGACACATTTGGTTCAATTTGAAGAAGGGCAACAAACTCAGACGGTGGACGTGTCGTTTGTTCAAGCAAAAATACGAAAAGGAGTCTTGCCCGCACTACTCGAAGATTTGTTAAACGCACGTCGAGCCACGAAAAAAAAAATGAAAGCTGCGAAAACGGAATTTGAAAAAATGATTTATGACCAGCTGCAACAAGCTTACAAAATTAGTTGTAATTCAATATATGGATTTTGCGGCGTCACCGGTATTAGAGACAAAGATTGCCTAGCGTACCCGGATTGTTGTGAGAAGTTTCATAAACCGTGCTCCTGTTATAGGGGCCTGTTGGCAAATTTTTGGATCGCGCAAACTGTAACGCAGCAGGGGCGCACACTTATTTCAGAAACTATAAAACATGTTCGAGCAAAATGGCCGAAATCGAAAATTGTGTACGGAGATACCGATTCATGTTACGTAAATCCAAATTTACCAGCAACACCTGCCGGCATAAAAGAAGCTTTTAAACTGGGAGAGGAAATGGCAAATCATGTAACATCACATTTCCCCAAGCCTATCGAGCTCGAATTCGAAAAAATTATGTGTCCTTTCTTGCAAGTAGCGAAAAAACGGTATTTATATGTTGAATGGGAACCCGGGTCAAAACCTAAGCGCGGTGCAAAGGGCGTCGAGACGGAAAGAAGAGATAATTCGGCGTGGTTACGAAGGGTCTACGGAAGAGTTGCTGACATACTTCTACCCGTGCTTGATTTAGACGGTGATCAAGACGCTCGTATTGATAAAGACCACGTTATAAGAACCGCCGAACAAGTTGTGATCGAAGAACTAGAAATGCTCAAAAATGAAACAATTCCGCTCAAGGAATTTGTAATATCAAAGCAACTGAGTGGAAAAGGCTACAAGTCGCCACAAATTCATTCTATCCTTGCACAAAAAATTAGAGATCGTGTAAATAATGGCCTGATGGCGTGTGATATTCCAATGGGAGGAGATCGTGTAGATTTTGTAGTTGTTATGGGTCCACGAACTACGAAACTCGCCCTGCGTGGCGAAGATCCAGGCTATCAACAATTACATCCAGATAAATATAAAATTGATCGAGAATATTACGCAGAAAAGCTTAGAGACGCATTATGTAGAATGACCGATTGTGTAGTTCCTTTGAAACACCATTTTCAAAATACAATAAGAAGTCTTCCGACGTTTAGAGACGAAAATCAACCATCTATTCAAGATTTTTTTATGAAAGAACCACCTGTTGCTGTTGTTAACGTTAAAAAGATAAAACCCGAGCAACCCAAAAAACCGTTGCTGAAAAAAAAAATCAAACAGACCCTGAGTTCTGATTTTTTCGTCGTCAAGGTCAAGGTCAAGAGAAAAGAAGACGAAGTTGATAAAGTTGATAAAATTGATAAATCTAAATCTACAACAAAAGAAAAACGCCCCAAAAAAAAAAAGAAAATACAAGCCAAACTAAATTGGCTTCTAAAAAAATAAAAAAAGGTAGTTTCAATCTATTTTTTCGGAAAAATTAAGAGCGCGGTAAAACGTGTTGTTTTTGCTTTAACCTTGTTTTTGTTCGTCGCCTTGGAACACAAAAACATTTTGTATCCACACAAGACACGCTATTAAAAATGTAAAACCTAGTCCAATCCATTGCTTGTTGGTTGGTTTAACTATGGGGTCTTTGTCAGCACTGGAAAGTATTAATACTATTCCGTACCATCCGAACATGTATCCAACTAAAATGGCTACTAGGCCAATATATTGACTTGTACCAATTTTTATATACGGGTGACTCATTATTCTTATTTACCTTAAATATTTTAACTGAAAAATTATTACTTCGTTTTGGGGTAGGGCTTTTATTCTAACGACGCCGCGGGGTCGTAGGGCGTAGGGCTGGTTGGCTTAGCGGCGGAGAGTTAACAAGGGCCTTTTCCAAATTTAACAAGCGAGGGGTTAATGAGGTTTTCAACATGTTCATATCTTCTCTGATTGCCCTCGTACTAGACTCCAACTTTGCGGAAACCATGGAGAGAACATCTTTAGATTCGCCCGCGCTGATGTCGCCAGCGTTGCTAGCTACCAGCGCCTTTAAAGTTTGAATTTCTTTTTCACACGAGGTTTTGACAACATCAATGTTCGAATTAAGAGTTCCAACTTGCTTTGTTAAAATTTGGACTTGTTGAATAATCTGATTTATAACGTGTGGAACATTGGGTTGTTTACTTTCTGGAATTTTTTCAATTTCGTTTTCGTTAGATTTTTCGTTAGATTTACTTTCTTCTTCTACACTCGGAGTTTCTTCAACTTTTTCAACTTTTTCATTAACCTTAACAACTTCAACTTTTTCTTTTTTTTTTCTGGCAGGCATATTTTATATGGTCTATTTGTTATCAGGAACAAAAAAAAACTGCATTTTAAACGCGCTCTCCGTTCGGAAGCAAGAGTTCTTCGTCGCCCGCGTCGTCTTCATCATTGTCGTCATCATCATCACAATCGTCTTCATCATCGTCTCCATCATAATTGTCTGCGTCGTCGTCTTCATCATCGTCTTCGTAACTAATTTCGCTTTCGTCTGTATTGTTCTCATAATCTTCGTCTTCGTCTTCTTCGTTGAAACTTCCCACGAAAGAATCATCAGAGTCTACGAGTCCCAAGGCAGCCGGGAGTTCTTCTGGGGGAATATCGTCTAATAAACATTTTTGAATATCCTCTTTAAATTCCTCAGTGAATCTCAACGGGATTTTCTTCTGACGAGTCGACCTCCGGATTCCCTGTTCGTTGATAGTGTTTTTCTTGAGAATGTTTAAATCACATTTCATACTCTTGAGACCATCAAACAAGTCTTCAATTTCATTTTTGGGGTGTAAATCAATATCCATAGAAGCATCCATAGAAACACTTTTGTCGTCTTCATTCAACGATTCAAAATTTTCGTCGTCGTCATCCTTCACGATAAAATCTACCAAGGAACCCTCGGAATCGTCGTCGTCTTCCGAATCTAATTCTTCTACCATTTTTTGTTTTTTTTGGACGCGTACGGGAGATATTTCAACAGAGTAACTCGCCATTGTGTTTATTATAGCTTTTAGATTTAAACCTATTTAAATTTAATCAAATTGAACGAACTTTAAAAACACTTTTAACACTTTTAAAATTAACACTTTTTAAAATCTAAATTTAAATTGTTTTTTTGCCACATTCAATTGTTGGACAGTTATTGGACAGTTATTGGACACTTATTGGACAGTTATTGGAGCGTTTCCAACCTCCAACCCAATACAAATGCCTTCTTTCCTTAAAAGAACTGGAAAATGGAAGGCAAGCTATGTCGGAGCAAACAAAAAAAGACACCAAAAATACACA
>Ga0209709_10002512_pt1 | contig 15896 bp, 18 predicted proteins | sample ArcticOcean_MG_C_2_FD_187435 | JGI IMG/M metagenome (GOLD analysis project Ga0209709, IMG submission 187435) | Marine microbial communities from western Arctic Ocean - ArcticOcean_MG_CB4_136 (SPAdes) (version 2) | ecosystem: Environmental > Aquatic > Marine > Oceanic | place: Arctic Ocean... | reverse complement strand
GGGAAATCAACTTTTAACTTAGTCGCAACACCACCCACCACATCAGACCACACCCTAGCCATTGTTTCTTGTGCCCAGTCCGCGTGCTGATGATTAACAGCTAGAGCATCGTAAACTGGCAATGAGCTGATGCCTAAATTTGCGCCTTCCACCATAACTTTTTGGTGAGATTTCCTTAGCCTAACATTATGTAGAAATAGGTGATGATCATAATCATCCTCCTCAGACTCAGGTAGTTGGCCTATCTGATCTTTATAGGTGAGTAGGTTTGCTTCTGAACTAATAAGAAGTGTCCGTATAAGGCCTCCGAGCCTCATCATAGAGACACTAGAGCTACTGCTGAGATTTATATCATCATTCATAGTGTTCCTTTCCCCTAGCTACTCTTATTATGATCCTTATAACTAGACCTCAAGAAGCAACAGGTTATTATTAACCTTAGTACTCTGTGACTATTTATTATGCTAATGATCCTTAGCAACTAGACAACCATGATTGATGCTTCAGTCAGCATCTCAGGCGGGGTTAGTTAATGCAATAGACAGGCACCAGAATTCACTTCATCTTCAGGGTTCAGTACCTATCACCATCGTGATAATAGGTTCTAAACCATAGACAAATCATCACACTAGCCAGTCCAATAACTACCTTTATTCTAATGTACTAAGAGGCCCTCAGATGGGCTTAATTCCAAGGGGATAGTAGGGTGTTGAACTATTCTTATATAGCAATGAAGCACACCTAGGGGCGTCATTTTAGGTATACATCCGCCTAGTTCTTATTGCTTACCAACTACCCTACTAGCCCTGACTGATGTATAAATGGGTAGCTATCTCAGAATAATTCCTAGAAGTGTTACGATACTATGGAATCAATGTCATATTTATTATTGGAAGCTGTTGAGGGTGTAGTCATGAATGTTAAAAAAATAATTATTGGATTAACACTATCATTACTATTGGGCAGTGGAATAACAGTTGCTGCTGACTTTGATAAAGGTCTGAAGGCAGCACAATCTGGTGACTTTAAAACTGCTCTAGCCGAATGGATGCCGTTGGCTGAACAAGGCAATGCTAATGCGCAACGTAATTTAGGGCTTATGTACGATAATGGTGACGGTGTCCGAGAGAACGATAAGACAGCCGTAAAGTGGTATACCCTAGCTGCGGAGCAAGGACTTGACCAAGCTCAATCTAATTTGGGGCTTATGTATGAGAACGGACTAGGTGTCCAAGAGAACCATGAGACAGCAGTAAAATGGTATACCCTAGCTGCGGAGCAAGGACTTGACCAAGCTCAATCTAATTTGGGATTTATGTACTATAACGGTAAAGGTGTCACACAAGACTATAAGACATCTGCAAAATGGTACGCCTTAGCCGCTAAACAAGGGAATGTTCGTGGGCAATTTATGTTGGGGGTTATGTACAACTATGGTCAAGGTGTCACACTGGACAAAACGGCAGCTGTTAAGTGGTATACCTTAGCCGCTGAACAAGGAGATTCTAAAGCTAAGGAAAACCTTAGCATTTTACTCTTAGTCATTGGGAAAGAAATCTTTTCTTCAGAACCAGATGGGCACGATTGCTCTGGCGCAATTGACTATTTTGAAAAGGCACAAGAGGTTGGAAATGAAGAGGCACCTGAATATATAGAATTTTGTAAAACCTATCAAAGGGCCTCTAAAGGCGAAGGTATGGCACAATATGAAATCGCCATGCATTTTGACCTAGGGTATTTAGTCAGCAAAAATCCTAAAACAGCACTCTCATGGGGGATGAAAGCAAGAAGTAATGGTGTCGAATCAGCAGATAAGTTGATAGGAGAAATACTTATTAATGATTTGGTATATGGGAGCGATGTCCAAAAGCTCAGAGACTTAAGTCAGTTGTTAAATGATGAATGTTATAGAGACCTTGAATGCGCATTCGACAAGGTCTGGAAACATTTGGACATCTCTCAAGATGGAAATCTTTCCCTTGCCGAACTGTCAAAATTTCAACGCGATTTAGTTCAGTTTGCTTATATCGAAGAACTGGGATCGGATGTAGAAATTGCAGATGCTGCAGCTATCAACCTTACTTCGATTCTTTTACTACCGATCACTTCATCATCAATATTACATAGTTTTGATTACAATAATGACGGCACATTGCAGAAAGAGGAGGTTGTTGGACAAACTGAATTTGCTAAGCTAGTCGGCGTAGATGCTCAGTCTTTAATAAATGGAGTAGAATTTCAAGCTTTAGGCAACAAACTCAGTTCATCGATGAAAAATTTGCGCCTACCCTTCGGGCTCTTTTAATACTGATTACCAACAAATATTACTGTTGATCTTGGTCGTTACATCAAACAATTCAAAGACACAGTTTTATCTAATGAAGAAGTTGAAAGGATATGTGGTTTACTTGCAAATGTAAAAACTGAAGTTAATATTTCTAAAAGGGAACACATTAGATCATTACAAGATCGTCATTCATCTGTCACAGTCTGTCCAAGATGTGGAGCTAACTTAGCTGAAAGAACAGTTAAACAAGGGCCAAGAACTGGCAATAAGTTCTTAGGTTGTAGTAGTTATCCTAAATGTCGTTTCACATTAAATTAAAGTATGAGTAGTTTTTCATTTGTTTTTTTCTTGCTCCACAAGTCTATCAAATTCTACTTTGTCCTTTACTTCCCTTAACATTCTTTTCTTATATGAAGATCCAAATACACCAAGAAGAAACATATGGATATACGCAATAGGAAATAAGAAAACAATATAAAGAATGACTAAGATTGAATTGTGTCTTTCAAAGATTTGTACCAACCCACGAAATGACCAATAAATAGTCAATAAGATTAATAGTAAACCAATACCTGAAACTGAAGAATCATCCATATTATTCCTGTCCCATCATTCCTAAAGATTATGAAGTAGGATAGTCCACTTTAAGCTTTGTTCCAATACCACCAGCCACATCAGCCCACACCCTACCCCAAAAAAGCCACGGGGAAGGGGAAATTAGTCCATCAGCATAGGGGTATCTGCCCAGATACATTAGAGGTGGAATCCACTATTAATTCATCACTTTATAAGCAGCAGTATAAACCCATTGTATAAAGTCAAAGTCCTTCCCCTCTCCCTGCCCCAAGTATACTGAGGTTGCGCCCTCTGCATTCAATTCAAATGTTTCATCATTCCTTTTTTTCGGCCACCCACCATACGTTACCAAAGGGATCTTTGAACCCTGCCATTTTATCACCATGGCTTCGAAGCATTGGTGACATCAAAGATTCCGAGCCGCTTGCTAGGGCCAGATTGTATATACTTTCAACAGACTCAACATAAAGATGCATCTGTGATTGATTGGGAGGATAATTTTTAACAGCCTGGTTCAGCATGATTATGCTGTCTTCAATTTTCAAGCGAGCGTGTTGAATTGTACCATTCGGATTACGGCTGTCTTTAATAACCTTGGCACCAAAAACAGTAACCATGTAATCGACAAAGCTTTCAGCATCTAAAAGAGTAAAGTACGGTGTCAACTTAGTTTTGTTGTCTATGCTCTCAGCCATAATTGTTCTTTTATTCCCACTCAATAACACTACACCAGTAACCTATTGATAATACAAAGGTTTATTTTTAGTATGTAAGTCTTAAGCGTAATACTTTTCATAATAGTTTTCTCTGTCTGATTTCATCATTCCGGCAGTTTTTTCGACAAACCTGTTTCTATCATCTCTTGTTTTAAAAACCCACATGCAAACTGTATCTTTGCTGTGATAAATAGCTTTAAGCTCGTCGTCGATATCACAAATATTTTGAGGTATATCTACTTGAATACAATACATTTTTATTCATTCCCACTCAATTGTAATGTTGATTCTATCTTGCTTTATATCAAGCACTCATGCCATTTTAATAGTACGCATGCAAGTAATCTGTAACTCAATTCTGTTGAACTTCTATCGAGAGGTCTATCTTAACCAACTCTTCTTCTCCATTACTATTCGTCCACTTAGCTCCAAGCGTACCAAACTTCCCTTTCTCTGCAAACGACTCTCTGAACACACGTTCCAAGGCCATCTCAATAAGCTGCCTATCCTCTTCTCTTACGATAAACTCATCATGTACTGGGATGACGGGCACTTTAAACTCATTGGCTACGTCAATAATCCTCTCCATCAACGTGCCATCTATAGCCTGAAGCGCCACGCCTAGACCACATCCAATCGCTGCAATATACATTGGGTGATGACGCTTGAAGGACTCAACATATTGTATGGCTGACTTCTTAGGAGACTCTAGGAAAACACACTGCCCCTTTCTTCTTTTTTTCCCTTTATAAATCTCAACCTTTAGCTTTCCTGTTATGTCGTCATACCACCAGTGGGTACTCATCAGCGCACGCATGTCACTATCTTCACTAGAGGCATTGAATAAGGCATTAATGAGCTTTTTATGGACACCGCGTGGCAGGTCTTTATAGTCAGGCATTGCATAAGCTTCATGTGACCACGAGTAAATAACCCAAGCATCTCATGGTCTACCCCGTGAACGAGTCTCAGGGTTAACATTGGATGGAGTTGGTTAATATCTAATGATCCAACCATAGATCCTGCAATGGTTAAGCCTAGCCGCTCAGTCTTAGGTTTATTCTGAATATCTGCATAGATTCATCCGCCAGAGTCAAAGTCACCTTTTTCCTTAAAGCCCCCTCGTTCCTTGGCCAAATATGAATATCTGACGTATGTCTGTTAGCAGCATCAGACATTTTCCTATATCAATGACGACCTCATATTAGTAGTATCTATAGTATTATCGGCACAGACAAAAGGACTATTTTCAATGAAGCATCTGTTTAAGCTCGACAATCAAAAATCAGCTGAGGTAATCAGTGAAAATCTAGAGGGATGGACCGTTGTTCAGGGTGCTCCTACCATGAAAACTTGGATACTCCATACATCCAATGATGGCAGTATGATTTCTGGTATATGGACAGCAACCCCGGGAACGTACCATGCTATTTATGCCGAATATGAATTCGTTCATCTCATAGAAGGGCGTATCACCATCACACCCGATGGTGGAAAACCCATGGACGTAGGGCCAGGGGATGCCTTTGTGGTCGACGTAGGGTTTAAAGGCACCTGGGAAATCAAAGAGTCTGTGGTTAAGCATTTCGACATTAAGCTATGAGGTTTGTTGCGGCACGTGACTGACATTTCTATTCATTAGTGCATGATTGCGACAAATCAATGCTGTAGATCAACCTTAACGCATGCCTACGCTAGATGTGAGCAGTGTGCTGTCTATTACCCTAACCATCTGCTGTGTGCACGTGTATGCTTAAGGAGTTGTGCTAGATACCACCAGCAGGAGATGTATACTGTTTTATAAGCACTAACAGGAGAACAGAAAAATGGAATGGTTAATCGGAATTTGGGATGCGTTTGGTCAATATATCTTATACGTTTTGCTAATGCTTTATCTGATGTATATGGCTAATGTTATAAGTGGCTACTTTGAGAGCGCAGCAGAATACAGAAATGAAATGTTGCAGAATCAGCAGGTACAAATTGACATTCAAAGACATATGCTAAAGGCACTAAATCGAATAGATGTCACTACTAAAAATCAGTAAGTGATCTAGAGGTAAGCATGTAGATACACTAGATACCTCTAGCACCCGATGTATATTGGTTGATAAGGATAATTGTTAACGCGAGGACATGTTCATGCGTTTTATGGTTAAGAAGTGCTCCAATTTTAGATATATCAAACCCAAGGCCTGATGCAGCAGTGGCAGCAGCTCTGCGTCAATCATGAGCAGAAAAGTTGAAGCCCACCTCCTCCATAATGTGTTCAAACACTCTAGACATTGAAGCTGCTAACACACCTTTACGCGGAGATGAGAACACAAATGCATGCTCAATTAATTCTCTTTATATGCTATCTGGGATGCTAGGGCTATACTCATCAGATCGAACTTTATCATGATCATAGGTCTTAATTTTCCACTCTCTGACGCGCGGATTTTTATTGATCTGGTTATATAACTTTACTAAGCCCTCAAAACGTTGAATAACTTCTACAGAGACATCATCAATAACTCCCGAAGCAATCCATCCTAAAAGGCTCCAAACTGCAAGATCAGCAATAGTCATGTTGTCTCCAACAAACCAGTCCGAGTTGTTGGCAGTTAAAATATCTTGCAAATAACCAAAGTATGTTGGCAGTTCATTAGAGGTCAGCTCTTTTCTCATCGCCCTCTTTTTCATTGGATCACTTTCTTTCATTGAGGGACTTAAAAGCGCATTAATATTTTCAACAGCAACAACGATTTGATCTACCTTGCCTGCCTCAACAATATCATCAGGGTACATACCACCAAGCTTTCCACATATTCTTGCAATTGCCATTGTTTGCCCAATGCTTTCACCATTTATATGAAGAACAGGCAATTCACGGAAGGGAATTATCGTGCCATCTTCCATTTTTCCATTCTCTTTGGCATGATCCCAATCATCATTATTAATTCTGACATCTTCAAACTTTATATTGGCAATAAATAAAGGCAGTCTTGATATTTCAGCACGCCAAAACGGTAAATCGAAATATATAATTTTTAAGTTCACTAGTTAATCTCCAAATTATCGTAACAGCTCTAATTATAGTTAGTAAAAATCCTCAAAAAATTTCTCTTTGAGCATTCCAAAAGTCTCATCCAAAAATCGATCCCTATCTTCCCTTGTTTTTAAAACCTAAATACACTCTGTATCTTTGCTATGATAAATAGCCTTTAACTCATCGTCAATCTCACATACTTCTTGTGGTAATTCAGTGACGAAGTATCAGGATGGGTCACGGGAATCTTTGATTAGCCCTAGGATGCTAGAAAATGGACAGGTGATACGCACTGAAACTGGTGCTACGCTAATGTAGATAAGGCACAGCAAATGGCCAGCCATTGCTTGGATACTGGATGTACAGATTGTTAAAATGCTTATTAGTCGGCTAAAACTGGAGTTCAAACTGGATGAGGCGGGTGATTGTTGGCCAGATTTATACGTTAGATAATTACCTCTTTTAAAGATTTAGGATGATCCGTGACGCCTTCGTACCCGTCTTCGGTGATAATAAAACTGTCACCCACTTGCGCACGAAAAGTATCAACTGCGACTGACCCGTCAATAGCCAAAACCATTCCGGGTTGCAGAATGGTTGTATCACCTGTAACCAGCTGTGGTTTTTCCAAAAAACTGAAACCCGTTGCGCGCCCACAACGAAATGGATAGTCATATCCAGCGCCTTGAATAACTTTCGCATAGGCTGCATGTACACTTTCTGCTGTTACACCGGGACGTAAGGCATTCAATGCAGCTTGCTGACTAGCGACTGCAACTTCATAGACTGCGGCTTGAGATTTATCTGCTATTTCGCCTATCCAAAAAGTTCGGTCAAACCCCAGCTTAAAACGATGAAAATTAGTCATGCCACAGAAACACAAAAACACTGGCTCACCATGTTTCATAACACGGTTTGTAGCACGATGATGAGTTTTTGTTATCTCTTTTCCTGACGCCATAATCTGTAAAAAATGGATACTAGGCGACATTGTAGTATCGTCATAATGAGCGGCTAACAGCTCCGCCGCTTTGCGTGTGCCTGCTTCAGATGTAGCTATTGCAACCTCATACTCTGGAACACCATCCGCTATTACTGCTCTCCCTGCCGCCATCATTACATTCGCTACTTGACCGGCATGGCGCGCTAACTGCAGTTCTTCCGCAGTTTTAATCATCCGCATATCAGCCAAAATCGGGGTTGCATTAACCAAATCACCAGCGTCTATAAAGCGATCTAAATAAGTTCGGACCAGTGATGGCATATGGTTTGGTTCGATAGCAATGTTATTAGCGCTTTTTAGAACAACAGGAAATTCTTCACGCCATTCACTTCCCGCACCGTCATTCCAAGGGGCAATTCTGTCAACCTGAGCAGCAGCCTCAGCCATAACCAAATCAATTGTCGGGGTAATTAGTAAGGTCCCACCGTCTTTCGGCACAACTAGAATAGTTGGACGACCGAATTCCATGTGTAAATAATCATAATACCCAGTGAGATAATAAACATTGTCGTCATCAGTGATCAGCGCTACGTCAATATTAGCTGCTGCAAGTTTTGTTTGAAATTGATTCATTCTTTCAGTGAACATAGCTTGCGTACGCTCCATGCGCTGTTCAAACTCAACTAAGGGGGTCTGGCGTTGTTGTTCTTGCGTTAATGTATTTTGAGTCATTCCATTTACCTTCTTCTTACCTAGGTCTGCTAGAAAACGTGTTACGCGCCAAAAAACAATAGTTGATATAGTTCTGGGTCCGTAGCACCTTCGGTGCCTAATGCTAATATTCAGCTTTATTCATTAAACCCTAAAGCATCTCGCCATTGTGTCTGTTGCGCTGCAACTAAGCATGCGAGTCAGGAAACTGGCGCTTCCCCTATGAAATCAAAAAACATCACCAGCGCCTTTTGTTGTCAGAGGTGGGCTCACAGTTTACTAATGAATTCTTCAACCTATTTCACTACAATCAACCCATTTGATGTGATTATTAGATTTCATATGGCCCAAGCGAGTCGTCCGTCCTTTAACATATCGATAAGCAGACATATCAGCACAATTTCTAGGGCATCTATGTATACTCGTCAGCTAAGAGTTATAACTAATATGAGAACATGTGGATGCGTATGCACAAGTTAATGGCGATAGTAACCTTTTCAATGCTATTTGGTAATGGAGTTGCCGTTGCCGCAGATTACGATACGGGATTTAAGGCTTTTCAAAAGGGCGTATTCAGCATTGCTCTAGCAGAATGGGTGCCTTTGGCTGAGCAAGGAGACGTAGATGCTCAAAATAGCCTTGCAGCTCTTTACAAATTTGGATTGGGCGTGCCGCAGAATGCTGAGACAGCTGTAAAGTGGTATAGCTTATCAGCTAAGCAGGGAGATGCAGCTGGCCAATATGGCATGGGAACTATGTACGCTAATGGTGAAGGTGTGCCAGAGGACGATGAAACAGCCGTAAAGTGGTTCGCCTTGGCAGCGCAACAGGGAGATGTTAGGGCTCAATATAACCTGGGGATTATGTACGATAGTGGCCAGGGTGTTACAGAGAACGATGAGACCGCAGTAAAATGGTACACCTTAGCAGCTGGTCAGGGCCTCGCTGACGCACAAACTAATCTAGGGATAATGTACCAAAATGGATACGGTGTTCCAATAGACATTGATCGCGCCTATATGTGGTACAACATTGCAGCCTATGGTGGTAATGATCTTGGTGCTCAAAATAAGCAGGCGCTTGCTAGTGAAATGAATGCTTCTCAAAAAACTAAGTTACAAGAAATGTCTAACACCTGCTTGGCCAGTGGCTACAAGGATTGTTAACGTCTAACCTGTTTAAATAGGTTTTTATAATGAACATTAGGGAAATCCAAAAAAAGCTCTCTATCTTTAGCAAAGAAAGGGAGTGGGACCAATTCCACACTCCTAAAAACCTTGCTGCAGCCCTTAGTGTAGAGGCCTCTGAGTTATTGGAGGTGTTTCAGTGGCTAACAGATAAACAATCCCGCGAATTAGATACGGTCCAAATGGCTGACGCAGAACAAGAGGTTGCTGATATTGCAATGTATCTGCTAAGAATTTGCGATGTAATGAACATAGATATTGAGGCTGCAATCGAGAAAAAACTTGAAATCAATGCAGACAAGTACCCGGTAGAAGCGGCTAAAGGAAACGCTACCAAGTACAATAAAAGGATTAATTAATAGCAGTGATACCCCAGTCTTGCAACAACAAAAAAGCGGGAGTCCATTACCATAATACGGTTGTTTTTTTGGTCCTACACCATAGTATAAGTTATCTACTAAATAACTCTGATAACGATGCTCTTGAAGGTATATACCCAGATGATGAGTTAATGGTTTAGTCGTCTGGCAGAGTCTTATCACCATCACCGAGTTGCAATTGCAGCAGCACAGAGTCCATCCAACGGTCAAATTTGTAACCAATGGATTTAATTATACCAACCTGCTGAAATCCCATTTTTTTATGAAAATCGATAGACATTATATTTTCTGAATCCCCAACCACAGCAATCATCTGGCGGAAATTCATTTCCGTACAAGTCACAATCAAGTCTTCAAGAAGGCGTTTGCCAAGTCCCATCCGCTGAACTGCATCAGCAACGTATATTGAGTTCTCAACCGTGTAACGGTATCCGGGGCGAGGACGATAGGCAGAAGCGTAAGAATAACCCAGAACTTCATCACCACACACGGCGACCCGGTATGGATAACCAGCGTGAGTAACAGCGTCGCGCCGAAGGATAATCTCCTCTAGGGATGGTGGTTCTTCTTCCCAACTTGAGACACCATGCAGGACCTGGAACGCATATATCTCTCGAATAGTTAGCATGTCCTCATCACGTGCGTCGCGGATAATGATATCTTTATGTTGCTTGTTCATTCTGCCACCTTTAGATGTGGAAAACTAAATAATGCTGAATCAATAGATGTCAGCGTGTCGATCAGGCGGCAGAACTAGCACACAAGGTGTGCCAACTCTGGGCCACATTCAATGGGTTAATTGGTAGTAGCCTGCAGTATGGCTTAATAAAGCTCCCAGCAGGCTTCTAGATACTTGACTCACCCTTAACGCTAACGCGCATCTAGCCAACTTTTCATGACATATACCCCACAACCTGTGGCGCACAAAATTAGTGTTATGTTGCCCGCGATACATAAAATTAAAGTCACCTCTTTCCTTGGCAGGCTTGCAGGGAACGATGACATGACAGCATAAGTTGTGCTAGCTTTAAAGTGGTAATATTATGCGTCATTATGTAGTTTTTTGGGGAGCCCTGAGCGCCATGAATGTTTATCGACAAAGAATAATGGAGATCCTGAGTAAGGGCGACCCCGATGATACGGTAAGTAGAGTCTGCGACATATTTCTTTCCATTCTAATAATCCTTAATCTGGTGGCCGTGTGCCTTGAATCTGTCGACTCTATTAACCTCCAATATCACAGCGCACTGATGGTGTTCGAGTGGTTCTCTGTTACTGTCTTTCTCGTGGAATATCTACTGCGCATCTGGTCAATTGCCGCAGACGACTCAGCTCGAGGTGCCACCGAATGGGGGCGTCGTGGCTCATATGTCTTTAGTTTTACTGGCCTGATTGATCTAGCTGCTATTTTGCCAAGCATTTTGCCCTTAATTATGGGTGGTGTAGATTTGCGCTGGCTGCGTGTACTGCGACTGCTAAGGTTGCTAAAGATGTCTCATTATTCATCAGCACTAGAGGACCTGGGCTCCGCAATTTATGAGGAACGTCGCTCTTTTGCTGCCACTTTGTACCTGCTGGCCATTGCCTTATTTTTATCCAGTTCAATGATGTACCTCGCTGAGAGTGACGTCCAACCAGAGCATTTTCAATCCATTCCCCAGACCATGTGGTGGTCATTAATTACACTCACCACGGTCGGCTATGGAGACGTTTATCCTATCACTGCCATAGGCAAGTTTATTGGCGCCTTAACTGCATTAATGGGGGTCTGCACTGTGGCACTGCTAACCGGTATTGTTGCCTCAGCCTTTTCCAATCAAATGGCTCGCAGAGAAGCTATTTTTGAGGCGGAAATTAATGCTGCGATGAGTGATGGCATCATTACCACCGATGAAAAACTGCATATTGAAGCCCTCAGGGCACGCTTTAATATCCCCGAAGAACATGCCAAAACCATTTTAGGATTATTGTCTGAGAAAAAAGACCCTGACACACCTTTATGATCTGTTGCTGCTCAATAATTGTCGATTTAGTCAGCTTTTGCCTTTTTATGTTATATTAAACTTAAAAAGGTGTGCATGTGAATTCACAATTTGATAATGGGCTGCGAGCATTTCAGTTAGGCGATCATGCGGTTGCACTAATGGAACTGGCTCCTTTGGCTGAGCAAGGTGATGCTAGAGCACAGTACAACCTGGGGATTATGTATACACGTGGTGTAGGCGTTCCAAAGAGCGATCAGACAGCACTTAAGTGGTACATCAAAGCTGCCGAACAAGGTGATGCTTTGGCCCAATATGATCTGGGGTTTATGTACAAGCGCGGTGCAGGTGTTCCACAGAGCGATCAGATAGCAGTTAAGTGGTACACCAAAGCTGCCGAGCAGGGGCATGCCAGTGCACAATATAATCTAGGGTTTATGTGTACGCGTGGTGTAGGCGTTCCAAAGAGCGATCAAGCAGCGCTTAAGTGGTACACCAAGGCTGCTGAGCAGGGGCACGATAGAGCTCAAGCTAACCTGGTAGAAATGTACAAGCGTGGCGATGGCGTGCCACAGAACGATCAGGACGCTGCTCTCTGGTATGCCAAGGCTGCTGAGCAGGGGCATGCCAGCGCTCAATATAATCTGGGAATTGTGTACCGAAATGGTAAAGGCGTCCCACAAAACGATCAGATAGCAGTTAAGTGGTACACCAAAGCTGCTGATCAGGATCATGCTAGTGCGCAATATAATCTGGGGTTTATGTACAAGCGTGGTGACGGTGTTACGCAAAACGATAACACAGCAGTTAAATGGTTCATTTTAGCTGCCGAGCAGGGCCATGTTAGGGCTCAATATAATCTGGGCATTATGTACTCTAGTGGCGAAGGTGTTCCAAAGAATGATAAGGAAGCTATTCTGTGGTACACCTTAGCTGCTGATCAGGGATACACATTGGCCCAATATAATTTAGGAATTATGCACAAGCGTGGCGATGGTGTTCCACAGAACAGTAAGATAGCACTTAAGTGGTATACCCTAGCTGCTGAGCATGGCCATGCAAGTGCTCAATATAATCTAGGCGTTATATACCAAAACGGAAAAGGCGTCCCACAAAACGATCAGACAGCGCTTAAGTGGCACACTAAAGCTGCTGAACAGGGACACGCCAGCGCTCAATCTAACCTAGGGGTTATGTATAAGAATGGTATGGGCGTTCTTGTAGACTATGTGCGTGCGTATATGTGGTGGAGTTTATCCGCACATAACGGCAGCATGTTAGGTGCTGAAAATAAAGAGGCCATCGCTAAAGAAATGACTCTCGATCAAATAGCCAAGGCACAAGAAATGTCCAGCAGGTACTTGTAGAATGCACATACAGGCTGCTTAGGACATGCATGCACTTTGATAAGTTAAACTAAAAGATCGATCTATATATTCGATTTCTGTACAAGGTTGCCCCCTCGCCAAACGTATAAAGCCAGCAGTGGCTCACCTGATGTGCGCATTGAGTGTTTGATGTTACTGGCATGATGAATTAGTGGGCAAGGGGCAATATGTTGCCAGCCTTTTTCCTCGTGATACCACTCAGCGGTTCCACTGATTGGAAAGTATAATTCCTCCGCCACGTGCCAATGCTCAGGGTAGGTAACATTATCACCAAACAGAACTAGTCCACTTGATAGCACATCACTATGCCAATATGCATCGGGGCCTAGAAACTTTAACCACCCATATTGCTGTAAAAATTCTTCACCAAAATCTTCTGTGGAGTACGTCTGATTGAAATGTAAATTAGATTTACTATCGATCATACGTTCGATTAAAGGCTGGTTTTCTTCAGGGGCCTGTTTTGCCATTTGTGACAAATAAGATAATACTGGTAGACTTTTTGGCGCTAGCATTCGGTCAGGTTTTTTCAAATCCAACGCCGGTATTAAGCTGCACCAATCTGGCGGACACCTTTGCTTTAGCTGAGCCAACCATAGGTCTGCCAGAGCCGACAAGCCAAGTGTAATTTTAGAATTATTTGTAGTATCGAATTTCATACAACACATTGTACCCAGATAGTATCTTGTTGCCGGTGCCCTAATTTGTGTGATTAAGCCTCACAGTTCCAACAACACTCTCCATAGAGATAATATCCGGATTCGCCATACGCTTATCTCTTGCTGCATCAGCTTTATCCATAGCCTCTTGGCTCTCATAGAGCGATACTGCTATCAATTTATTGCCGTCACTTTGAATCCCAATAAGCTGTTCTGCCGATGGAAAATCACTTACTGCATTAGCCGCATAAGATAGTGCTGAAGCATCTGCTACTTCTTGAGAAATTAAGGTTACTGTGGTGATTCTTACTATCGACATAATGCTCTCCTGAATAACTGTTCGATCAGTTTTTAAACTAGTCGCCACAATATACCCCAACTTGATTTATATCTAGTACAGAGACTGAACTAGACTTTAAATGTGTGGATGGGTACTGTTAACTCAGGCCTGAATAGCATGGGGCTGATTGGGCAGATTAATACTGGCCGTTGACGAACTGATCCAGTAACTTATAAGGAACATAATAATGAAAAGTATGAAAAGTATGAATTTCCAACTAGGTGCAGTGGGTATTGCGCTGGCTCTGAGTGGTGGCGCAGCAGCAGAAACTGGTGTTGGGTACTCCATAAATGTAGAAGGTGAACAAAAAACCATGGCTGATGGCACCATTGTTAGAGAGACCACAGCCGATGACATATGGCTTCTAGACGATCAACCAGAAGGCTTTGCATCAAAGATGGTTGCCCGTTGTTCGGCTATATACGTAATGGGGGCCGATTATTCCAATAAGGGTTCAACATTTCGTTGCACTGCAAGAGATGGCGATGGTGATGGTTATATCACTGGTGGACGTATACCAGAGGCTGATTGGACTGGATGTGCCATCAGCACTGTTGCTTCATGGGGCAAATATGCTGGTGCTAAAATAAATGGCACCTGTCAAGTAGGCGGTCCCTTTGCTGGAGCAGATACGGGATCCTATACGTGGGCCGGGGAGTGGACTCTGCCTCAATAGCTAGCTTATACACTAGTAACAAACATCACACTGCGATAGGTCCAAAAAGGGCCTATCATCCATCAGTATCTCAATGGCCGCCGTGGTTGTTAAGAACAATTGTCACAGGATTGGCCAAAGATCACTAGCGAGGAAGATATTATGGAAATGTTTAGGGCACTTAAAAAAGCCGCAGCAGAAAAAGACATTGAGGCATTAATGTCGCTGTATCACGAAGATTTTGAGTTTATTCGCCATCAATCTGGCACCACCCTAAAAAAGCCTGAATACAGGGAGCTAAACTCACGCATGTTGTCTGATGCCAGCTTTACAGAAGTTATGCACCGCTGCATCTACGAAAATAAAGATATCTTGGTCGAACACTCTGTGATGCGGTTTCAGGATGGATCACGGGAGTCTTTGATTAGCGTTAAGATGATAGAAAACGGACAGGTTGTGCGGCAGGAAACTGGCGCGTCACTAATGAAGTAACAGCCTTACATATAGTGTGAACTAAGATAATCAACCTTCAACCCACAGGTCAGCTGAAACCGCAAAGGGTACACACAAATTAATCCCTCGCATTCAATTGTTGAGCTAAGCTTTATAATCAGGCTGCAATCGATCTAGCTTACGAATCAATCCTTGCCAATCATATTGCATATAGTCGGGGTAGCTTTGGTATTGGTCGTATACATGTTGGCACACGGCTTCATCAGGATAATACAGCTTGCTATGGCTTTGCATTGCGTCAACTTGTGCTCGGCAAGACTTTTCTAGGTAGTACATTGCGCTAAACGCTTCTGCAACTGTCTTACCTACAGCCAGTAACCCATGATTGCGCAATATCATTGCCTCACTCTCACCAAGATCAGCAACCAGCCGGCTGCGTTCGTCTAAGTCTACTGCAATGCCTTCATAATCGTGCATACCAATCGCGTTGTAAAATCGCAGTGCATGCTGGCTGATTGGCAATAGTCCACATTCCATAGCAGAAACAGCCATGCCTGCTTGGGTGTGAGTGTGGATAACGCACCCTAC
>Ga0209709_10002509_pt1 | contig 15905 bp, 47 predicted proteins | sample ArcticOcean_MG_C_2_FD_187435 | JGI IMG/M metagenome (GOLD analysis project Ga0209709, IMG submission 187435) | Marine microbial communities from western Arctic Ocean - ArcticOcean_MG_CB4_136 (SPAdes) (version 2) | ecosystem: Environmental > Aquatic > Marine > Oceanic | place: Arctic Ocean... | reverse complement strand
AGCAATAATATTAATAATTATATTGATTGTTTTTGGCTTATGGGCTACAAATGATTTGTATAATATGGAGGATTAAACATGGTAAAATTAAATTTAGAATATAAAAAACCAGTTAAGCTAACATTTAAAACTGGCAATCCTAAGACTGATAAAAACTTAAAGCAGGAATATAATAAATACTGGATACTTAGATTGAATTTAGCACCTTATAAAGTTAGTGGCTACAATGTATGTGCAAGTGCAAGTGTAGGTTGTGCATTTAGTTGTCTACATACTGCAGGTAATCCAATATTTCAAAAACAAAAAGACTTAGGCAGAATAAATAGAACTAGATATTATATGCAATCAAGGGTTGAATTTCTTAAACAACTTATAAAAGAAATACGAAACCATGAAATCTATTGTAATAAAAATAACTTTAAGCCAGTAGTTAGATTAAATACAACCTCCGATATATCATGGGAGATACATAATATATTTGAGTTGTTTCCTAACATACAATTTTATGACTATACAAAAATTAAAAAAAGAATATTAAAGTATTTAAATAATGAGTATCCAAAAAATTATTATCTTACTTTCAGTATGCATGAAACAAATTATAATGATTGCATGGAGGTATTAAATAAAGGTGGCAATGTAGCAATGGTATTCAGAAAAGATTTACCAGAAACTTACAAAGGTTTTAAAGTGGTGAATGGTGATGAAAGTGATTTACGATTTTTAGACCAACGAAATACAATCGTAGGTTTAAAAGCTAAAGGCAAGGCAAAAAAAGATACTACAGGATTTGTAGTAAATAGTTAAACACTAAACAACTGGAGGTTGAATGAGTAAAGAAAAAATAAAAGTATTAATAAATAAAATTGCTGATGAATTATGTTGGCAAGAAATAGATTGGAGAACTGAAATTTCTAATCATGATTTATTATATGATAAAAATATTTTTAAATTAGTTGATAATTTTGGTGGACAAAAATTTGAAGATGATATTATAAATAAAATAATGGAAATAAGAAATAACTATTAACAACTGGAGGTTGTATAAGAACAAAGCATGAACAAAATAAAATTATGGTTGACATAATCTTGCCACAATTATATGGTAAGCAATAGTAACAATAACAAATAGGAGTTAAGATGTTTAAAAAACAAATGAGTATAAAAGAGTTTGCTAACTTACCAGAAATTAAAACTCTAATTGATGAGGGTTTAATGGTAGTCAACGCAATAGATGAGCAAGAAGTAGAAGATGAAGATGATACACAACATTTACTGGATGAAATTAATTCAACTGGGATGTTAAAATAGGAGGACATATGAAAAATAAATACAATCAATACACCTTAGAAAATTATTTTAAGATGTTAACAATACAGACAGGCAGAAAAAATCCATGTGATATAATGGAATTTTTAGAAGAGCAATACTTTTCTAAATCTAAAGAAAAATATGTTAAGTATAAAGACATGGACATAACACACTTGATAAGAGTTATGTTGAATGCAAGTGATGATGTTGAAAACAATAGAGAAGAAGTTATAAGACTACAAGATAAAATAAAAAAACTAACTAAAGTATTGGAGGGTTAATGAAACTGTTTACTAAAAGTATAAGAGAGAAGTTGATTAAGAACCATACTGAAAATGAGAATGCAGATACAACTACCAAACATAAGGTAGTAGTAAAACTTTTTAATCCAGTTGGTATAGGTACATGGTATCTAACAGAGTTAAATCCATATACTAATGTTGCGTTTGGGTTAGCTGATTTACATGAGAAAGAAATAGGTTATGTAGATATAGCTGAACTTGAGGACTTAAAACTTCCAATGGGTTTAGGTATAGAGAGAGATAGATATAGTAAGATAGATAAAACATTAGAGGAGTTATTATAATGAGTGATAAAAAGATATATAATTTTATTGGTAGTGATGATTTAAGAACACCAAATATTTATCGTTGGCTTCAAGAGATAGAGAGTAGAGGATATAAGAAAGCTGTTAAAAGTTTTCAAAATAAATTTCCTAAACTTAAAGAGGTTGCTGTTGAGTGGGTTAAGAATGGAGTTGAGTTAAGCAAACTACAAAAACTTCCATTAGGTAGGAAGAAAAAACTGAGGTAATATATGAAAATTAAAGAACTAATAAAAGAACTAAAATATTATGATGAGGAAACTGACTTTGCTATTAAGTTAGTTGTTGACCCACACGATAGTGAGAAAGATATACTATTAAATTGGGTAGGTGAAATAGATACATCATTACTTGACCAAAGTTATATAGAATTTGGAGTGGAGAAATGATTGAATTATTTTTAGATGTACCAATAGAACTACAAGCAATACTTTTATTTGGTTTGCTTGTTATAATAAGGGAGGTGTTAAGATGAAAGTTAGAATAGTAGACCATGTTAATCATATTAGATATAAAGAAATAGAGGTTAAGGATATGGATGAAGTAGAAGAACTACTTGAAGAGGGTAGTGTTTATGATGACTATGAAGAGTGGGAGTATGGAAAAAATTGGGGAGAAACTTTTACTGAAGAAGTTGATGAGGTAAAACATGATACAAAGTAAAATAGAACTAAAGTTATTAAAGATTTTAGATTTATTACATGATGAGAAAATAAATATATTAGATAACAAAAAAATATTATATTCTAATATACATAAGATACATAGTAGAGTAGAAGTTATCTATGATACTATTAAGACAAGTAAGGGTAGAGATTTTACACCTAATGGTGTGATGATACAAGTAAACAAAACAAGAACAGGAGTAGAACAATAAGTGAACAAACATTAAAGGAGAAATAAAATGGCACATAAGATTACAGCATGGGCAATAATTGCAACAGTAGAAAGACCAGATGGCACTTGGTATGATGAAACTATTACAGAGATAGATGATGACACAGCTTCAAGTGTTGATACATTTTTAACTGAGTACATAGAAGAAAAAAATAAGGAGAGAGATAATGAATAAAGAAACTAAAGACTTTGAGTGGGCAAGTAGTTTTTATTTGTATGAAGACTTACCTAAAAATTGGGATGACATGGAAGATGATAAATTATTTTCTACACTTGAAGAGTTGGCATGGCAACCATTTGAATATTGGGAGGGTGAAGATATATATAATGAGATAGAAAAGTTATCTTCATCTGTAAGAACATATATAAACAAGGAGAATAAATAATGAGTGAACATAAAATACATATGATGATGAGAAAACTAAATAAGTATGGTAAGGATTTATATTATGTAGTTAATAAAGAAGACTGTTGGTTACCAATTATATATGGACAACAGGCATTAACAAAACATAACATAGATTATTTAAAGATGACTGGTAGATTTTCATTTGAACTTGAGAGAGAGGAACTATAATGATGTGGTTTGTAATATTTAAACCTGAACATAAATATAGAATGTACTCTAATCAAATATTTTCAACTGAAGAAGACGCAATCTCTTTTAGTGAGAGAAGTTTTAAAAGAAAAGATAAATGGAAAGTTGTGGAGTATGATAAAGAAAACTATACTAAGTATTGGGGTAAGTAGTTATATAGATAATAAGATATTGTAATAATAATATTATTAATATTCCTAAAGATTGATATATATACTTATACCATATATTTTGTTATCCATAATAGAACATTTACTAAGTGTGCTGTTATGTCACAGGGTAGAGTTAAAATAAATTATGTTAAACACATTGCTGACATAATGTTAACAAAGAATAAACACAATACTTTAGTAGGGTGTTAATATAAACAAAGGAGTAGTATGTTATTTATTAAATGTAAAATACAAGGTGACCCAATGTTTACAGTTGATGTGGCTTGGACACAACAACAAGCAGTTGAACTGTTGCAAGAGTATAGAGAAGATGATAAACAATCTAAGTATTCTTTATCAGATACTGAGGGTCAAGAGGGTATAACTAAAACACCTTTCAATAAAGATAGGTTTAATAAATACAAGGGAGTAAAGTAATATGAAAACAATTAAAGAAATTAAAGACCACTTCAGTACAGATGAAATAAAAATACTGATAGAAATAATAAGAGGTAGACAAGACTTTGATATTATGGAGACAGCTATCAAAGATTTTTATGAAGATGAGTTTAGTACAGCATTATCTTATAGTAAAAAGAATATGTTTAGTGATAGAGCAGAGGGTTGGTTAAAGGAAAACATTTTAGAAAAGTTAGAGTTTGATTTTGAAATGGGAGGATTAATATGATATTAGATGATGAATATATAACTAAAGATATGTTAACAGAAGAAAGTTATGAAGGCAATAATTATGCAGAAAATAATTCAGTAATGTATGATTTAAGAAATGGAAAACATAATGTGATTGCTTTCTGTAGTGATGATGGAGTAGCTAAAGGTATTGCAGAAGCTTTAAATTTATTAGATAATTTAGAAGCAGATGGAGTAGCATTAATAAAAAGGGAGGTATAGTATAATGAGGTTTCCACAATCAACAGGCAGTAAAAAAAAGATAGGGCAGTTAGCTTATGAAAAACATTGGAGTGTATTAGGGTTGATAGCTTCACTTAAATATAAACAGGAGGACATACTAGCATGGGCAAAGTTAAACAAAGTATACAAGAAGTAGAAGAAGAAGTATCAAGCATAGTTAAGTTAAGTTTAAATAAACTTCCAATAAGTTTACCAGACTTACAAACATTATTGTTTAAAAAGTATTGGTACAAAGATGACAATGGTTTCTTTTTAAATGAGGATGTAGTTATTAAAGCATACAACAAAGCATTAGAAGAATTGGAGAATATATAATGTTAATATATGGCAAGACACCTAAAGATTGGAAAGAATTAATAGGTGTACAAAGTTTATATTATAGAAGAGAAATAGTAATGTTTACATTAGGATTTATTATAGGAGTAATATTAATATGAACAAATATAAAATATCAGTTATGGAAAGAGGATATATAATTAAAGAAAATTATATCATGGCAGAGGATGAAGATGATGCTCAAGAAAGATTTGATAACGAAGAAGATTTAGAAAATCTTGAGTGGATAACAACACAAGATGAGATGAGTGAAGACAATGTAGAGATAACTAAAGTAAAGGAGAGTGTATGAAAACATATAAAGTTATAGCAGGGCAAACACAATACAACACTTATGAAATAGAAGTTGAAGCAAGTTGTAAGGAAGTAGCAGAAGAAGTAGCATTAGCCACACCCTTAAATAAATGGGATGATGAACGTAGTGAAAATGGAGACTCTTTAAGTGTAGATGATATTGAAGAGGTGACTGAATGAAAAAGTATAGAGTGTGGGCTTATGATAAGATAAGTTATTTTGTAGAGTTAGATGCTAAAAATATTGAAGATGCATATAATAAAGCTTTAGATGTTAATGTATTAGATTGGGAACAAGGGGGAGATAATGAATATCCTAATTTTAATATAAAGAAAAAAGACATAGAAAGATTTAGGTAAAGGTTCTTATGAATAGACTAACAGGATTTGTACTTAGACTTAAATCTATTATGAAAAAATGTAGAGAGCATGGGTTGTTTGGTATAGCAATTAAACTAAGGGAAAAGTATGACAAAAAAAATAAGAGTTAACATAGCAATCTATGGTAAGAAAGTTTTTAAATCTAAAGCTGAATTAGAATACTATCAAAAATATAAAAGGATTAATTTAGATAAGGAATTAGTTTTAAAAGTACATGAAGCAGTAGGTATAGCTGATGGTTATATACCTGCAGAAACAGTAGCCGAAGAGTTAAGAGCATGGCAACATCTGATTGATACAGGAATGTGTTGGCAGTTGGCAGGTTGGTTTGGAAAACAAGCTAACTTTTTAATAGAGAATAAACTATGTAAAGAAAAAACATTAAATTAATGCTTGACTTTATTTTTAAATGTGGTATAATAGTAATATGTTTATAAAAAAATTAATAGTAAGATTGCGTATGTGGTATGCTGACATGAGAGGACATCATGGGAAGAGGTGGGATTACGAACCTGCAGAGTGGTACATGGGTAAGCATAGAAAGAAAAAAACAAATGATAAATAATAGAAAAGCTTACAAAATTTTTATGAACCTAACTGAAACAGAGAGAAAAAAACTTTCTGTTGAGTATGAAATTGAAGAGGTAGATAATTATGAAAATAAAAAATGGAATAATAGATTCTTTTCTTTTTGGAATTGGTTATGGATGAAACATTTTAAAGCAAAGGAAAAAAAATGATAGGAGATACAGTAATACTATATGGTAAAACTAAATTACCTAGTGATGATTGTAAAGTTATCTTTAAAGATAAGTTTAAGAAAGAACATACTGTTGAGTTATCCAGACTCATACAAGTATTTAATAATAACATCTGGAATAATAAGAAGAGTGTAAAATAACAAAGGATATAATATGACAGATAAAAAAATAGATAAGAAGTTTGTAGTGATGAGTAAGTTTAATAGTTCTGATAGATACATAGGAGAAAAAGGATTTGCAACTAGAGAAGATGCAGATACTTATGCTAATCTTATGATTAAAACAAATGAGTATGAGGGATGTTCATATTTTTTATTTGAACAAGCAATAGCTTATCCAGTACAAGCAAATTAATATGGATGATATATATTTAAATACTTTTAGTGCTGATTTAAAAAATAGTATTAAGAAGAAGTTAAATAAATCTGGTAGAGGAGATAATGATTTGGAAGAAGTAATAGATAAGTTAACTAAACAAAAAGAATACTTACAAGAACAATTAAGAAAAGCTGGTGAAGAAATAAAATATTTAAAAGCTGAAGTTAAATATGAAAGAGAGTTAAGAATACAAGGAGCAAAGCATCATGTTAACACTTAAACAATTAAAGTTATATAACTTCTTAGTAAAGTATAAGAAAGATAATTCTCTTATGCCTTCACTAAGAGAGATGCAAAGATACATGGAAATGAAATCTATATCTCAAGTGTGTGGAATGATAGGGAGATTAGATTGGAAACAATATATTAAAAAACATGAGGGTAAGTGGAGAAGTATAGAAATTTTAAACAAGGAGATATAATGACGAAGAAGAAAAAATATAAGAAAAGTAAAGAAGAAGATAAAGTAAATAGTGTTTATATGTTTCATAATATTAAGCATGACTTACATTTATTTGTTAATGCATATCAGTTAGATGGAGCAATGGAAAAGTTTGACTTATGTAATTTTTCAACTAGAAAAGATTGGAAAATATTTTTAGAAACTGGTCAACAACCAGCATAATTAATTAATGAAAGGCAAATAAATTGTGTGTAAACCATTGATATTATTGACTATATTTATTTTAATAGAGGGTTGCGAGAGCAAATGTTTTAGGGTATAATGGAGATACTGTCTTCACATAAAAGGCATAAACTTTTATACATAAAACATTTTACAGACAGGACTATATCTAATATGAACAAATTCTTTTTAAAAAAAACATGGGTCAATGTTGATGTGTGTGTTGAAGACTATTATAATTCAGGCACTACATTAGAACAAGCTAAAGAGAATTTAAATTGGAGTCCTTATTCTAATATAATTAATCGAGAAGTTAAACTTAGTAGACATACAGTAGAGGAGATTGATGAAAAAACATACAAAAATAAAATTCAAAAATCCGATAGCGAAAAGTCTAAGAACAAAAAAGTTTCACTTGAGGATTGTACAGCAGAATAAGAAATCTTTATTAGATAAAGTATTTGATAAAATGAAATATGATATTGAATAGTAGTGTAACAAACGCAGGACAGGGCGAAGGTAGAGCAATCACACCATGTGTACTTCTTTATAGAAGTGTCATAGTGAGAGCCATCATGGATGCATTAGATGTAGACATTCATGCATGGGGAAATAGACGAAGAGAAATTATCCAAGAATCAACAGCTTGGTTTTCAAAAACAGACTCACATTTCTGTGAGATTTGCGATTACGCAAACTTAGAACCAACATTTATAATCAGAAAATTTCAACAACTTAAGAAAGCTAATGCTAAAAAGTTATTTCATAATAAGAATCTTAATAAGTTTTTAACACATTACATCTGTAGCTTTCATCAAGAGGTACAATACTAATGGCAACAGGTAAGAATACTAAGTTTGATTTAGATTTAAAGTATGGACAGATAAGAGAGAAAAGAGTAGCCGACTTACTTCAAGATAGTAAAGTAGAAATTAAAACAGAGAGAGCATGGTGGAGAAAGACAGGCAACATTGCTATTGAGTATGAGTTTAGAGATAAGCCATCTGGTATAGACAAGACAGAATCTAAATGGTGGTTTCATATATTAGAACTTGATGGTAAGGAACATTGTATGTTAGTCTTTAGAGTATCAAGATTAAAAAAGATTGTAAAGAAATATAAGAAGACACATACTAAAAGCATTGGAGACTATAGAGCATCCAAATGTGTAGTACTTCCTATTAAAGAATTATTTAATGAAGGATGTATAGGTATAAAATAATAATGTATATAAATAATATAGTTAACTTCTTAATGCTACTTACTATTACAGTAATATTATTAAGTGGTTGTAGTACTAATCCAAATAAGAAAGTTAAGAACTTTCCAGTTAGTATTATTAAAAAAATTATAACAGGACTAGACTAATGGGAATGATGGATGGAGGATTTAACTTCAGAGATATATGTCATAAGTGTGATGCTAGTGAGCAAGGTGGTAGCATGAAAAGATATATACATGATAGGAATAAAAAGATTTGTAATGAATGCTTAAATAAATTAGATGATGAGGGTAATAGAGAAGAGTTTAATAGTTATGTTTATGCTTCTCAATTAAAAAGAGGATTCTTTTAATGACTGATAAAACTTTATTAACAGAATATAAATCTACCATAGCTGATTTAACAAAAGAAAAGAAAGAGTTAAATGAAACTATAACTCAAAAGGATAGTAAAATTAAACAAATTCTAATACAATTAGAACAGGCTAATGCTGATGTACAATCTATGGGTTCAAAGATAGGTGACCTTCAGGATAAGCTGAACAAGAAACAAACTATTAAACTAAACATTGATAAGAAAATAGAAGAGATACTTGAAAATAAAATTGAACCAAGTGTTGACAACGATGATGAAGTATGATAGTAATACATTAATAATTAATAATAACAATAACAATAAGGACAAATACATATGGCAATAATTGAAGGCACAGCTTACTGGGCTTCTCTGACACGACCAAACTCAAAGTTTGAACCTATGTGGAGAGTTGATTTATCAGTATCAGATGAAGTAGCAGAAGATTTTAAAAGTAAAGGTATCTCTGTAGGTCAAACTGTAGTTGATGAACAAACTATAAACAATATAGTTAGATTTAAAAGGAAAGTATCTAAAGCTAATGGTGATAAGAATCAACCACCAACATTAGTTGATGCTAGTAAACAACCACTTGATAAAATAGTCGGCAATGGTAGCAAAGTTAAAGTAATGTATAGAAGCTATGATTGGAACTTTAAGGGCAAGAAGGGTGTAGGATTAGACCTACAAGCTGTACAGGTTTCAGACTTAATCGAGTATTTACCTAGAGACGAGTTTGAAATAGAAGAAAAAGTATCTATTAAAAATGCAGATGGCTCTAGTGCAAGTGTTGACATCAAGGAAGATTTTTAGTATAACACTCTATAAGTGAAGGACACTTAGTGTGTCATCATTTATTTTATCCTCAAAGGGAGTCGGCTTGTAGTAGGTCGGCTTCCTTTTTTTTTGAAAACTAATTAACCATAAGGGCGACAATGGAAGAAGTAAATCACAAAGGGTTTGTCAAGTTTCACTTACCCTGTCCACTATGTTCAAGTAGTGATGCAGTATCTGTAAATGCAGACAACTCTGCTTATTGTTTTTCATGTCAAGAATATATAAAGGAATATGATATGCAAACACAAACAACAACCAGTAGTAATAATGAATATGAAGTAAAAGATTATATGAAAGAATCTAACTATGCAGAGATTGTAGATAGAGGAATAGCAGAATCAACTTGTAAAAAGTTTGGGGTGACAGTTAAGATGGATAACATGGGTACTATAACAAACCATTACTATCCATATCACGATACACAAGGTGCAAAGATTGCAACTAAGACTAGGTATACCAAGCTAAAAGAATTTAGCATACAAGGTAATACTAAAAACTCTGGGCTGTTTGGTCAACATCTTTTTTCTAAAAATAAATATGTTATCATAACTGAGGGAGAGTTGGATGCTCTATCAGCTTATCAGATGATGTTAAAAGGAACATACCACACACCAGTAGTTAGTATTAAAAATGGTATAGCTTCTGCAGTTAAAGATATTAAGGTAAGTTTAGAATGGTTAGAAAATAATTTTGATAATGTAATTGTTAATTTTGATAATGATGAGCATGGTCTTGATGGTGCTATGAAAGTAGCAGAGTTATTCTCACCAGGAAAATGTAAGATTATGCATTTACCTGAAGGATTTAAAGATGCTTCAGATTGTTTAACAAAAAATAAAATACAAATATATAATAAAACATTTTGGGATGCTAAAGTATTTGCACCAGATGGAATTATAAATGCTAATACATTATTAGATGATGTACTTAAACCAATAACAAAATCATTTGTTCAATATCCATTTGAAGGATTGAATAAAATTACTTATGGTTTAAGACCTTCAGAGTTAGTAACTTTTACTGCAGGTAGTGGACTAGGTAAGACACAAGTAATGAGAGAAGTAGTTCATCACATTATAAAATCAACTGAAGATAATATTGGTTTGTTAATGTTAGAGGAGACACCAGTTATAACTTCAAAAGGTTTGATGAGTGTTGAAGCTAATCAAAGATTACACTTACCAGATGTTCATGTAAGTAAGGAAGAGATGACAACTTACTTTGATTCAACAGTAGGTACTGGTAGAGTATTTATGTATGACCATTTTGGTTCTAACTCTATAGATAATATTGTTTCAAGAGTGAGATTCTTAGCTAAAGGTCAAGATTGCAAGTACATAGTGATTGACCATATAAGTATTATTGTATCAGACCAACAACATGGTGATGAGAGAAGAGCCTTAGATGAAATTATGACTAGGCTTAGAACTTTAGTCCAAGAGACTGGAGTATCTATGATAGTTGTATCACACCTTAGAAGACCTGAAGGTAAAGGACATGAAGAAGGTGCAGCAACTTCACTATCACAACTTAGAGGTTCGGCTAGTATAGGTCAGCTAAGTGACATGGTTATAGGGCTTGAGAGAGACGCACAGAACGAAGACCCTGAAATTAGGAACACTACTAGGATAAGAGTATTAAAGAACCGATTCTCTGGTATTACTGGTCCTTGTTGTGATTTAAGATATGATACAGATACTGGTAGATTAACAGAAGTAAAATCAGATGACTTTTAATAAAGTTGTATTTGATATAGAAACAACCATGACTGCTGATAAGATATGGTGTATTGTGTGCAAACATGGTGACACTTACTATCAGTTTAGAGAAGATAAACTTCATAGGTTTGAAGAGTTTATAAAACAAACTGAAGAAGTAATAGGTCATAACATAATTGGATTTGATATACCAGTTGTTAATAAAATTTTTGGTTATGATTTGTTTGCTCATTGTAAAAAAACAGATACATTAATTTTATCTAGATTATTAAATCCTATGATAGAGGGTGGTCATTCTCTAAGAAATTGGGGAACAAAGTTAGGACATAGTAAAATACCCTTTGAACAATTTGATTTCTTTACTGAAGAAATGTTAACTTATTGTAGGAATGATGTTGAATTAACTGAAAGACTATATAAGTTTTTAAATCTTAAGACAAAAGACTTTGGACAATCAATAGAGTTAGAACATAAAACTGCAGAGATAATACAAAAGCAACATGAAAAAGGATTTAAAATAAATATCATTGATGCTTATGAATTACAATGTAAGTTTCAAGAAGACATGAATGATTTAACCTCAAAGGTTAGACAAACTTTCCCACCCTTAAAAATAGAAACAGAATTTATACCTAAGTCTAATAACAAATCAAGAGGTTATGTTAAGGGAGTTCCCTTTATAAAAGTTAAATACAAAGAATTTAATTTAGGTTCAAGGCAACAGATTGCTGAACGATTAGTTCTTCTTGGATGGAAACCAAAAAAGAAAACTGAAAAAGGACATACGATTGTAGATGAAAAAGTATTATCTCAGATACATAATATTCCTGAAGCTAAATTAATAAAAAGATTCCTAATGCTACAGAAAAGAATTGCTCAAGTCAGTTCTTGGATTGAAGCTGTTAAGGAAGATGGAAGAGTGCATGGCAAAGTAATTACCAATGGTACAATAACTGGAAGAATGAGCCATCAGTCGCCCAACATGGCTCAAATTCCTGCTGTGTACTCTGAATATGGAAAAGAATGTAGAGCCTTATGGATAGTTGATAAAGGTTATAAATTAGTAGGTGTTGATGCTGCTGGGCTTGAGTTAAGAATGTTAGCACACTACATGAATGATAAAGATTATATATATGAAGTTGTGAATGGAGATATACATACTACAAATCAAATTGCTGCAGGATTAAATTCAAGAGATGAAAGTAAAACTTTTATTTATGCATTCATCTATGGAGCAGGGTCAAAAAAAATAGGTAGTATTATTGGAGGTTCAGAAAAAGATGGTGAAAGAATTAAGGAAAAGTTTCTTAAAGCAACACCAAGTCTTAAACATCTAAGAGAAAAGGTAGAACGAATAGCTAGTAGAAGATGGGTTAAAGGACTAGACCAAAGAAAAATAATAATAAGGTATCCACACGCAGCTTTAAATACTTTATTGCAGGGAGCTGGAGCAACTGTTATGAAATATGCGTTGACATTACTACAAGAATATGTTAGTATAAAACAAATCAAAGCATTCCCTGTAGTGAATGTACATGATGAGTTCCAATATGAAGTTGAAGAAAGTAGAGTAGAAGAGTTTGGAAGATTAGCAGTACAATCAATTATAGATGCAGGTAAACAATTAAATATAAGGTGTCCATTAAATGCAAAATATAAAGTCGGAAACAATTGGTCAGAAACACATTAGTACATTAGCACCAGATATAAAATCTATGATTGCTGGTATCTCTGATGGTAAGTCTATTAATATAACAGAAGAAAACATGGCTGTATTTTTAAATAATATTAAAGAAGCTATGTTTGCTTGGAATACACCAAGAGCAAGACCAGATAAAGAAGGACAACTAAGAATGTCCTCTATAGGTAAGCCCTCTAGACAGCTATGGTATGATAAACATAGTCCTAAAGATAGAAAAGATGAAGACGCAGGAATGAATTTAAAATTCTTGTATGGTCATATCATTGAACACTTAGTATTATACTTAGCAGAATTAGCTGGTCATAAAGTAGAAGACCAACAAAGAAAAGTAGAAGTAGAAGGTGTCTCAGGACATATAGATAGTATAATTGATGGTGAGATATGTGATGTTAAATCAGCATCACCTTTTAGTTTTAAAAAATTTCAATCAGGTGAGATAGTAGGTGATGACCCATTTGGCTATCATGCCCAGTTAGCAGGATATGAAGAGGGCTGTGGTACAAAGGATGGTGGCTTCTTAGTTGTTGATAAATCTTCTGGTGACTTATGTTTTTATAAACCAGATGATATGGCTAAACCTAATGTTAAAGAATTAATTAAAGATTTAAAAGTTTCTTTAGATAAAGATGCACCACCAGAAAAATGTTATCCTTTTAAAGAAGAGAAGAATGGTAATAAAACTTTGGCTATTGGTTGTCAATACTGTCCTCATAAATGGGAATGTCATTCAGATACTAATGATGGTAAAGGTTTAAGAGTATTTAAATATGCTAATAAGAATACTATGTTAGCTGATGTTGTTAAGAAACCTTTAGTAGAAGAGATAACAGAACAATATAAAGAACAACTAACAAACTTTGGTAAGAGAGCATAATGAAATGTTTTTATTGTAATGCAGAAGTAAAATGGAATAATGATTTTGATACTGAAGATACTTACCCAGAATCAGAACATAATATAGTTAGTATGTATCAATGTGATGAATGTGATACTTGGTATGAAGTCTTTCATCAAAAAAAGGAAAGTAAATGAATACTAAAAAAATGAAACCAATAAGAAGAAAAGCAAAACATATTCTTGTTGAGTGGTTACAATCTTTATTAAGTAAAGAAGAAGCAAGTAAGATTAATTATAAGAATGTATTTTCTTTTATGCCTAATCAAACTCACTACTATCATGGTGATACATTTAGACTACAACCTTGGAGTTATAAATGGATTGTAAAAAAATTAAAAAGAAATAAAGAGTTGACAATAGATGATTTAAATGATATGTTACAACCATCAGAACAGCAATTAAGAAGAAAAAGAATGGCAGAAGAAGGACCAATTAATGACAAATAAAGATATGTTTAAAGGAGTTACCTATGATTCATTAGATAAACAAGTAGATGGAAATCATTATAAAAAAATGAAAATACAACCTGCTTATTTTATAAATGAAAATCATTTAGAGTTTGCAGAAGGTAATGCTATTAAATATATATGTAGACATAAATCAAAAGGAAAAGAAAAAGATTTATTAAAAGCTAAACATTATATTGATATGATATTGGAGAGAGATTATGACTAAAGAAACACAGATAACACAATTAGAAAAAAGAGCAAGAGGTTTTAGAAGAATAATATCTTCATTAAATGATTTACCTATGTATGGTATTAATGAACATATAGATAAGATACTTCATGTAAAAATTGATGCTTTAAAAGACCATCTTAAAATAAAGATAACTAGAAATAATGAAAAGTTAAATGATATGTATACTGAAAGTGTAGATAGTTTAGCTGATGATGATGGACAACAAGGAACAATAGCACCTGTAGTTTTAAATAAACCAATTAAGGATTATAAAAATGACTGATGAAGAAGATAAAACTTATGAGAATGAAAGTCCATCTCCAACTCCAATGGTTCAAATATCTCTAAAAGAATATGATAAACTAAAAGAACATCAGAAATTTATAACTGATAAATATTTAATTGGTTGTATAGATAACTTAGAAAGATTAGTTAGAGTATTAAGAAAACATATTGTTAGGAGTGTTATTGATGAATGATAAAATTGTAGGACTTAATGGTAAGCCAGTTCCATTAATGGAATTAGATGGTACATATCATATAAGACTTTGTTTAATAGGTTCAGATGATATTGATATTAAAAATGTAGAGACATTTGGTATGGCAGAAGATGGTTTCTTTATGGTTAAGTCTTTAAGCAATAAAAGATTTCCTGTATTTATGACTAGCCCTGCAAGAATTAAAACAATTGAAACATATAAAGATGGTCAAAAACCTATGACAAAATTAAATTCTGAAAAGGGTGATGATGATTTTATTGTAGACTTGTTAAGAAAGAAAAATGAAACCCAATCGAAAACTTAAATCTAAGAAAAGAGTTAAAAGAAAAGAAGCACACTTGATGGCTTTTAAATTAATTATAAATAATCAAGGACAATTTATAACTGAGTTGTCTAAATATCCAATGGATAAAATAGGTGAACATTTTAAGAAAGAAAATGCTGGTGTTATAAAAGCTTTGTTAAGAGAATGTAATACTAGATTTCAAATGTTGAATGATGATTTAGAAAAAATTGCATCAGATGTTTTCCATACTTAAGTTTTTTGTAGTTCTTCACAGATAAATTTAGTTGCTAATTTTTTACTGTTAACCTCATCATCTTCTTGTGCATTTATTATTTTTGTAGATATTTCTAATGCAGCAATAGTACATTCTTTCCATGAATTAAATATTTCTTTAACTTGTAATGGTGGTAAACATTCATTATTTATAAAAGAACATAGA
>Ga0209709_10002505_pt1 | contig 15922 bp, 17 predicted proteins | sample ArcticOcean_MG_C_2_FD_187435 | JGI IMG/M metagenome (GOLD analysis project Ga0209709, IMG submission 187435) | Marine microbial communities from western Arctic Ocean - ArcticOcean_MG_CB4_136 (SPAdes) (version 2) | ecosystem: Environmental > Aquatic > Marine > Oceanic | place: Arctic Ocean... | reverse complement strand
AAAGGTAGATAATTATTCCAATAATCCAAATTATTTCTCTTGGAGATTTATAAGACCCATAAAACAAAGATCTAAATATGTGAATATATACTGCTAGAAAAAACATCGACGCACCGTTTGCATGGATATATCTTATAAGCCATCCATAATTAACATCTCTCATGATATGCTCTACACTTTCAAAGGCCAAATCAGCGTGAGCAATATAGTGCATTGCCAGTGTCAAGCCGGTAACAATTTGTATAATTAAGCAAAATGACAATATTCCACCGAATGTCCACCAATAATTTAGGTTTTTAGGTGTTGGGTAATCAGTTAAATGACTGGCAAGTGTTAAGAGAGGCAGTCTATCATTAAACCACTTTCCAAATTTTGATTTAGGAACGTACTCGTGATCACTCATAATTATTTATTATCCAATTTTAATTGTATTACTATTAACAAATTCATATTTTGGAACTTCCATATTCAATGGAGCTGGACCTTTTCTTATTCTTCCTGATGTATCGTAATGAGATCCATGACATGGGCAAAACCATCCATTGTAATCTCCCTTATCATTTAAAGGTACACATCCTAAATGTGTACAAACACCAACCATCACTAACCACTCAGGGTCTTTTGCTCTATCTTCATCTTTTTGAGGGTCTTTTAGATCTTCCATTTTAACAGCCCTTGCTTCTGCTATCTCTTCAGGTGTTCTTCTTTTAATAAAAACTGGTTTCCCCCTCCAAAGAACGGTGATTGCTTTTCCAGGTTGAACTGAGCTAATATCAACTTCTGTACTAGCCAATGCTTTAACCGAAGCATCTGGGTTCATTTGATCTATTAGAGGCCAAACAACTGCTCCTACTCCGACTGCTCCTACAGCATATGAGGCTGTAAATAAGAATTCTCTTCTTTCAGGTTTTTTTTCAGTCATCTTTTATTTTTGTTTATTATTATCTAATATATGATTTCATATAAGAAAATAGTTTTTTTTCTACTGAAACAATGACACATAAAGCATGAATTTAAGACCTAAAATAGCCTTGTATGAACCCGATATTCCTCAAAATACAGCTGCAATCATTCGAACATGTGCGTGCCTTGGGGCTAATTTAGAAATTATTGAACCATGCGGATTCTTATTCAGTGATAAAAGGTTTAAAAGAGTAGTTATGGATTATATGGATAAAAAAATGATTAAATTTTATCAAAGTGCTGACCAATTCCTTGAATCAAAAAAAGACGAAAGAGTGATATTAATGACAACAAAATCAGTAGACACATATACCGCTTTTAAATTTGAAAGTAATGACACACTACTGTTTGGCAGAGAAAGTGCTGGTGTGCCTGATCATATTCATAATTTAATGAAACATAGATTGAAAATACCCATGGTTGATAATAAAAGATCTTTAAACATAGCTTCTTCAGTTGCTATAATTCTATCTGAAAATTTAAGGCAAACTAACTTCACTAAGTAATGGATAAAGAAATTAAAAAAAAACTTGCATCTAATTGGTTCAAATTATTACAAAATATTATTTGTAATGATATTGAAAAAATTGAAAGTAGAAAGATAAAATTTAAATCAAAAACATGGAGCAGAAATAAAATTAAAGATGAGGGTGGTGGAGAATTTAGAGTTTTAAATAATGGAAAAGTTTTTGAAAAAGTTGGTATAAATTTTTCTGAAGTACATGGAAAATTTTCTAAGGAAATGAGAAAAAAAATTCCAGGTGCAAATAAGAATCCAAATTTTTGGGCTTCTGGAATTTCTGTTGTTATGCATATGAACAATCCCTACGTTCCTGCAATTCATTTTAACACAAGATTTATCTATACAACACATGGATGGTTCGGGGGTGGAATGGACGTAACACCATGCATCAAAGACAGTAAAGAAAAGACCTTTGTTCATAAAGAATTAAAAAAGATGTGTGATCGACATAATAAAAAATATTATAAAAAATATAAAAAATGGTGTGATGAATATTTTTACCTTCCACACAGAGGAGAAACAAGAGGCATAGGAGGTATTTTTTTTGATTATAAAAAAGATAATTGGGAAAAAGACTTCAAATTTATATCTGATTTAGGGGTTACTTTTCAAATGTTGTTTAATTCAATAATAAAAACAAAATACAAAAAAAAATGGACTGCAAAAGAAAAGGAATTGCAGTATATTAAGAGAGGAAGATATGCTGAATTTAATTTACTCTATGATAGAGGAACAAAATTTGGAATACAAACAGGTGGTAGTGTTGAAGGTATTTTAATGTCTTTACCGCCAATAGTAAAATGGAATTAAAATGGAAAAAGAACCAATAACAACTGCTGGTCTAGAAAATTTAAAAGAAGAACTTATTTTTTTAAAAGAAAAAAAACGTCCTCAAATAGTTGCTGCTATTTCTGAAGCAAGGTCTCATGGTGATTTAAAAGAAAATGCTGAGTATCACGCTGCAAAAGAAGAGCAGTCATACAGTGAAAGTAGAATAGCTGAAATTAATGATATTATTGCAAGAGCAAATGTAATTGATGTTACAAAAATGAGTAATGATGGAAGGGTTATTTTTGGTTCAACTGTAGATTTAGAAAACCTTGATACTAGAGAAAAAATTACCTATAAAATTGTTGGTAAAGATGAGGCTGATTTACAAAAAAAATTAATTTTTTTTCAATCTCCAATTGGCAGAGGATTAATTGGGAAAAATAAAAAGGACTTGATTGAGGTTAAAACACCCGCTGGTATAAAGAATTTTGAAATCAAAGATGTTAAATACGTTTAATTGCTCACTATTTCTTGAATTTCTTTCTCTGAAATTTGAAAGTTATTATCAGTCCAAACTTCCTCTATAGCTTTAAGTTTCATTCCTAAATCTCTACCCTCTGGGATATTATACTTTTCTATTAACGTCTTGGCCTTAAATGGCATTATAGGAGTTTCTTTATTTTTAAAGTTCTCAATTAATTTTATCAATTTATAATCAACTTTACTTGAATTGAAAATTTTAAAATAAATAATATCCATCAAAGCTTCCCTTCCATTATAATAAAAAATCTTGTTGAGATTCTTTTCTGAAAATTTTTTTCTACTAATTTTTTGAGAATTAAAATTATTTAAAAATAAAAGCCTTTTTTGATCTTTCTTTGAAATATTAAATTTATAAATAAAATAATCTATATTATCTGTTCCATCAATAACCATTAATGATAGTAAAAAAATAAAATCAACTTTGTCAAAAAAAAATTTTGCAAAACTATTTAGTTTACTAAATATAGAAATATTTTTTAATTGTGGATAAATAAGATTTATAATTTCTAAACAATCTTTATCTTTAGTTAATTTTGAAAAACCTTCTGACCTCAATAATTTTTGAAATTCATTCAACAGTCTATCAGGTGAGATATTGGAAAAACCACTTAGATTTCTTTTAATTATCCCAATAATTTTTGAATCATGCTTATCGTTAGAATAATTTAAATAAAATCTAATATATCTTAGAATTCTTAAATAATCTTCTTTTATCCTTGTTTCAGCATCACCAATGAAGCTAACTTTTCTATTTTCTAAATCTTTTTTTCCATCAAATGGATCAAATAAATTTCCCTCGATATCGGCATAAATAGAATTGATAGTAAAGTCTCTCCTAGAAGCATCTTCTTTCCAATTATCTGAAAACTCAACTTTTGCATGTCTTCCATCTGTAACAATATCTTTTCGTAATGAGGTAATTTCAAACTTAATACTGTTTATTAGTGCTGTAATTGTTCCATGCTCTATTCCACTTTCATAATATTTTATATCTTTATTTTTAAGAGCTTTACAAACATCTGCTGGTTTTAAATTTACAGCTAAGTCTATATCGTCAACTTTTTCTTTATTAATAATTTTTCTTACACATCCACCAACATATCGTATCTCACTATTAATTGAGAAAGAGTTAACAGCGCTAAATATTTTCTGTATTTCAGTTTCTTTTTTAATGTTCCTAAAGCCTAAATTTATATAATTAAGATTTTGAGATCTAAAAAAAATTTTGTCTAATAAATTGTTCATATATGGCTGGGGCACTAGGATTCGAACCTAGGATGCCGGTACCAAAAACCAGTGCCTTACCGCTTGGCTATGCCCCAATATTAATTTCGTATATCATAAAAAAAAAAAATTATATAGTTTTTGATGTAATACACCAGTGGCTATTAAATCTACCTTTAAATTGCCCGTATGCATTATCACATGCCCTTTTAGAATGAAAATAAGCCACAATTGATGAACCAGACCCTGACATTCTAACAAAGATATTATTTGGTAGAGTTAATAAAAATGATTTAATTTTTTTAAGTTTTGGATACTTGATAAATGCAGTTTTCTCAAGATCATTTTTTAAAGCACTTAAATACTCTGTTTTAAACATTTTTTTTTTTGGAAAGCTAAATTGAGATTTTGAAAATAATCTAACTTTTGAATAAATATATTTAGTAGAACAGCCAAAATTTGGTTTTACAACTAAGGTATGCAGTTTAATACCTTTGTTATATCTTTTTATTTTTCCATTTGAGGAAAGGATTGAATTTACTGGTTTTAATCCTAAAATAACATCGGAACCTATTTGGCTTGTTAAGTTTATTAATTCATTTTTTTTTAATTTCATTATTTTTTTATTAATAAAAAAATTAATCAAGCTTGCTGCATTCATTGAACCACCTCCCATTCCTGCTTCTTGAGGTATATTTTTTATAATTTTTATCTCAAATTTCTTGTTTTTAAGAAATTTTTTTTTATCCAATAATTCTAGTAAAATTGTAACAGTATTTACTTTATTAATACCTTTAGCAAATTCACCTTTAAAGAGTATTTTATGATTATCTTTTTTAATTTGTTTTAAATAAATTAAATCATGTAAGCCAATAAAAGATATTATACTTTCAATATTATGTTGTTTAATTTTTTTTCCAGTTACATTTAGTGCAAGATTTATTTTTGCATGTGATTTAATTTTAAAGCTCCTCATCAACTATGAGTTTTTCAATCCTTTAATTAATTTATCTCTAATGTTTTTTTTCATTTCTTCTTCTGTTTCTTTTAGGTTTAAAACACTTTCCCAAAAGTACCTAGCTTGAATTTTTCGATCTAGTTTCCAAAGAATATCGCCGTAATGATCATTTACGATTGGATCTTCTGGCATTAATTCAACTGCTCTTTTTAAAAAAATTTCAGCTTTTGTATAATTATTAATTAAATAATATGCCCATCCAATTGAATCAATTATATATGGATCATTACTTTTAACCTCATAAGCTTTTTCAAGCATTTGAAGTGCAATATCGATCTTATGTCCTCGCTCTAACCATGAATAAGCTAAATAATTTAATACATATGCATCATCTGGATTAATCTCTAAAGATTTTAGTAAGTCTTTATCTGAATCTTTATATTTTTTTATTCGTTCATAACAGCTGCCTCTTCTGTATAAAATTTCAGAATAAAGAGATGAGTTTACATTTATTTTTAGCATAATTTGATCATAGTGTTGTATCGCCTCTTTATATTTTTCTGCATTTTTATTGAGATTTGCTATGTCAAAAATTATTTTTATAGAAGGTTCTTTAATTTTTTTAAAATTTAAATTAATAAAATCTATGGATGCTTCTGCATTTTGTTTTTTTGAAATGATTTGTGCTTCTTTCTTTAATTTAAACCAATAATAAAAACTATTTTTTTTATTAAAGGATTTTAAAATTTTTGATGCCTTTAAGTAATCTCCCTCTAAATAATAATTTTCTGCTAATAAAGATAAGTTGAATAAAAATTTTGGATTTAAATAATGGGATATGTTCAAATAAAAGTTTGATTTTTCATAATCATTTTCAGAGGAATACAGATTTGCTACTAGAAAAAAGAGCTCACCCACCACATCATTAGAGTTTCGACATGAAAAAATTTTTTTAAATTCTTTTAATTTTTGATCTTCAACCCATTTTTTTCCTTGCGAAACGAGTAGTGGTGAATTTAAATAATATAGGTTGTCAGTTATCTCTTTTGACTCATTATATCTTTTTTTTTCAGTTAAATAATTTATATAAAAAAATATATATCTAGAATAGTTAGCACCTTCATCTCTAATATTGTCTTTGTTATTGATTAATTTTTCAAAATAAGTTTTTGTATTTTTATCGTCTAAATAGCACCTTTGAAAAACTTCATTAATAAATGAGAAATTTCCAAATTTATTTTTTTTATCTGGAATTTTGTTTGTCTCAAAAACATACAAATATTGCTTTAATGATTCTACAATTACTAAAGCAATTTTATCATTGTTGATAAATTTATAAGACCTTTGAAGGTGTTCTTTGCTTTTTTTATAATTTCCTCTCCTCAAACTATCGAGAGCTAAAACTAAATGGGCTTCAAAAAAATTAGTGCTACTTTCTTTTAAATTCAGTTTAATTTCACTCGTAGCATATTGAACTTTACCCTCAAGTATCAATGAGTAAACATACCTTTCAAGGTAAGAATTATGTTGATTGATTAAAAACTTTGATGATCGGAAAAATTTTAGAGCCTCAGAATTATTTTTATTATCATATGCAACTATTCCTGAAAAATAATTAGATAAATGGTGTGAATTTAAATCATTTATAGTCTTACTTTTTGAGTATAATGGGCTTTGAAATAATAATAATATTAAAACTAATTTAAAAAACTTTATTAACATTAAATCATTGTATGTCTAAAAAGATAATAAATCAAAATACGAATTACACTTCAGAGTTATTAAGTTCTATTGGAGCTGATTTTATTTTTGACCAAAACCCTATTAATAGATTGGCCAACAGTGCTGATAATTTAAAAAAAAAAAATAATGTTTTAGAGATTGATAAAGAAAAAGACCTTACTGAACTAAAAATACAAATAAACTCAATTGAAGATTGTAGTCTGAAGAATAATTCTCCTAAAATAGTTTTAGGTGATGGCAATTCCAATAGTCCTATAATGCTAATTGGGGAGACTCCTGGTGAAGAAGAAGAGAATTCTGGACTAACATTTATGGGTCAAATTGGAGATCTTTTAAAAAAGATGCTAATTGCAATAAATATTAAAAAAGAAAATATTTACTCTACTTATGCTGTAAATTTTAGACCACCTGAAGATCGAAAGCCTACTTCTTATGAAATTAAAAGGTATTCCCAATTTCTTCAAAAACATATTTCAATTATAAAACCAAAAATAATAATACTTATGGGTAGTACAGCTATGGAGTCATTAACAGGCTTGAATAGTAAAATTTCTGTAGAAAGAGGAAAGTGGAAAGAGGTAATTGTCAAAAATACTACCTACGATGTTATTATTACTTTTAACCCTTCATACCTTTTAAGGGTTCCTGAAAATAAGAAACATTCCTGGGAAGATTTAAAAAAGATCCAACAAAAAATTATTGATTTAAAATTGAGTGTCTAATGAAAATTTTAGCTGGTGTTGATGAGGTTGGCAGAGGCAGTTTAATTGGTCCAGTTTATGCAGTAGCTGTAATATTAAATAAATCAATTAATAAAAAATTATTAAAAGATTCTAAAAGTTTAACAAAAGCTCAGAGAGAAGAGCTTGATAAGTATATTAGAGAAAATTCTATATGGGCTATAGGTCAAGCATCTATTAAGGAAATTGAAAAAATGAATATATTACATGCAAGTTTACTTGCAATGAAAAGAGCTATACTCAAATTAAAAAAAAAACCTTCTCTTGTTTTAATTGATGGCAATAAGCTACCTGACCTTAAAAATTACAACTTAGAATGTGTCATAAAAGGGGATCAAAAAATTCCCAGCATCTCTGCAGCATCAATTATTGCAAAAGTCAGTAGAGATAAATTTATTACAAAACTTTCAAAACAATTTAATAGCTATGGATGGGATACAAATTCGGGTTATGGAACTAAAGAACACTTAAGAGCAATCAATAAGTTCGGTATCACTAAGTTTCATCGAAAAACTTTCTCTCCTGTTTGCGATCTTTTATGAGCTTCACATGGAACTTCACAACATCTAGTTGTTAGAAAAATTATAAACACAATTTGAATCCAATTAATTCAATCTGAAGTTGACCGTGGAATCCATTTGGAGTCTAATTGTTTTATACAAATGGAAAGCAATTTTAAAAATAAAATTATTAATGGTGACAGTCTTGAGGAATTAAAAAAAATTCCAAGTGAAACTTTTAACCTTGTTTTTGCTGATCCCCCATACAATCTACAATTAAAAAGCTCCCTTACAAGACCAGACAGGACTAAAGTGAGTGCAGTCAATGATAAATGGGATCAGTTTGAAAGCTTTAAAAAATATGATGAGTTTACAGTTGCTTGGCTTTCAGAGTGTAAAAGAATTTTAAAAAAGGATGGAGCTATTTGGGTCATAGGAAGTTATCACAATATCTTCAGAGTAGGAACTGTCATACAAGACTTGGGATTCTGGATTTTAAACGATGTTATATGGAACAAGAATAATCCAATGCCTAATTTTAGAGGAACAAGATTTACTAACGCCCATGAAACATTAATTTGGGCATCTAAAAGTGAAAAGTCAAAATACACTTTTAACTACCAATCGTTAAAATGTTTAAATGACGATCTTCAAATGAGATCAGACTGGAAACTGCCTATTTGCAATGGAGCAGAAAGACTAAAAAAAAATGGAAAAAAGGTTCACTCAACACAGAAACCCGAATCTTTACTTCATAGGGTGTTATTAGCATCTTCAAACAAAGGTGACTTGGTCCTAGATCCATTTTTAGGATCTGGTACTACCGCAACTGTCGCTAAGAAATTAGGTAGAAATTACTATGGAATTGAAAAAGAAAAAAATTATTTTAAAGCTGCAGAAGAAAGATTAAAAAAAACAAAACTGATAGAGGATGATTTCCTAGATACTCTTAAAAATAATAGGTCTAAACCAAGAATTCCTTTTGGATCTTTAGTTGAGCTTGGAATAATTAAGCCTGGAACAAGCATTTTTGACCAAAAGAAAAAAATTACTGCAAGAATTATGGCTGATGGAAGCATCAAACATAATCAAGCTGAAGGATCCATTCATAAAGTTGCAGCAACAATTCTTGGTTCTGAGAGTTGTAATGGTTGGACTTATTGGCATTGTAATGTAAATGGTGTGAGCGTTCCAATAGATAGCTTAAGACAAAAATTGATTGCTAATAATTAATTTTTATAAATTTTTCCTAAATAACTATTAATAAACTTATTATTTTTAACTAAATATTTCATTAGAGTATTCCTGATCCAAATCAAAAGTGGATTAGAAAGATGAAAAGCAAAATAATTAAATTTTGATTTCCAATCAATCATCTTAGTTCTTTCAATTCTTTCAACATTAAATTGATTATCTTCATTTTCTAAATTTTTATACAACTCATACACAACTTCTATTGATTGAGACGCACCTTGTGCAAAAGTTGGGGGGAAAGCAAAAAAGGCATCACCAATAAGAAATGTGTTTTTGTTTATTGGTTGATGTATTTCAGAACTAACAAATACTGGAAAACACTTAATATCTTTCAAATTTTTAATGATATCTTGGCTTACCTGTTTTGATATCTCAGATAAAATGGATGAAATAAAATCACTTTTCTCAAATAAAGAATAATCAATTAACTCACTATTACTAAGCTTTTTTCTAAAAATACTAATGAAATTAAACTGGCTCTTGTTATTAGTGGAATACGATACGGTATGTAAATTAGACCCTAAAGATAAAGATATATTACGTGGGTCAATTCCCTGAAGACTATCCCGATCTATAGTTGCTCTTAAAGCTATAGATTTAAAATACTTTGGTTTAATTTCTTTTTTGGCAATTAATGATTTTGTTTTTGAAAATATTCCATCAGATATAATTAAATAATCACATTTAATTGAAATATTATTTTCAAAAGTTACTCTAATATTTTCACCTTCATAATCAATCCTGGTGACTTTTTTATTATAGATTATGAGATCTTCAGGAAGTTGATTTTTTAAAAAATTAATTAAAGTAAGCCTTTGTAGTGTTGTGTATTTAGCTTCAGTGTCATTAAAGGCTGATATATCTAAATCACATATTTTTTTTTGATTTTTTAAAGAATAGAAATCTACTTTATTGGGATAAAATTTATCTTCTAAATTAATGTTCTGAAAGCCTATTTCATTTAACAATCTAATACTATTAACTGAAAGTTGAATACCATAACCCTTCTCTGGATTAACAGAATTATTTTTTTCATAAATAGTGACTTTGTAACTTGAATTTTGTTTTAAAAGGTTTGCAATATAGAGTCCTGATATTCCTGCACCTATTATTGCTATTTTTTTCATTTGTTTTTTTCTAGATAACTAAAAATTTTTTTAGTGAATGTTGGTAAAATATAACTATCAAGCTTAGAGCCATCAATCCAGGAAGAGTTTGGAATTGATCCTTTTGTCGTTGAAAATTGAATAATTATATTCATATTTATATTTGAAATTTTAAAGTTTAGGTCTTTTTTTAAGTTATCATTTTTAGTTATTTCATCCATGGGAAATATTTTCAGATTTTTTAAAAAATTAAATCTAGTATTTTTTATTAATAAAAATTGATTATTTTTTTTATAAACTTTTAATAAATAAAATTTATCAACCCTTTTTTTTTTTATTATTATTATTTCAAAATCATTATTTTTGAAAGATGTGCAATTTTTTATTAAAGGACACTGTTTACATAAAGGATTCTTAGGTCGACAAATAAGTGCTCCTAATTCCATTAAGGCTTGTGCATAGTCCCTTGCCCTAACAGAAGTGCCCAATATTTTCTTTTCAATAGCAAGGTTTTCTTTTGAAACTTCACTAATTAACTTTAAGTTTAATAATCTTTTAATTACTCTTTCAATGTTTCCATCTAGTGGAATAAATGGCTTATTAAAACCAATTGCCATTATTGCGTTTGCTGTATAGTCCCCTATTCCCGGTAATAGCTTTAACTCTTCAATAGTACTGGGTAATCTTCCTTTAAAATTTTTTACTAAGATCTTTGCTGTTTTTTTTAAATTTCTAACTCTGGAGTAGTAACCTAGCCCCTCCCAATATTTTAAGAGTTTTTGTTCATTAATTTTTGCTAATGCAATTGTGTTAGGAATATCTTTGATAAAATTATTAAAATATGGAACCACAGTTACAACCTGTGTTTGTTGCAACATGAATTCACTCACCAAGGTGTAGTACTCTCTTTTAACCTGAGAGAGTCTTTTTCTCCAGGGTAACGATCTTTTATTATTATCGTACCAATAAAGAATTTTTTTTGGTAGTATGGATTTTATCATATGCAATTTAAAAATAATACTAAGCAGAGGTTCAAAACTATTCAAGGCTTAAGATCTTTTAAGGATACTTTGCCAAAAAACATTAAAAAAATAATCAAAAAAAAAGGTCATATATTCTCTGAAACTCTAAATAATTGGAAATACATAGTTGGTAATGAAGTTTTTCAAATATGTTATCCAAAAACGTTTAAAAATTCTAATAAGTTCGGTGTCAGCACACTTCTGGTAATGGTTAAAAGAGGTCATGAAGTAGATTTGGAATATTCAAAAAAAGAAATAGTGGATAAAATGAATGGTTTTTTTGGCTATCCCGTTGTAGAAAAATTAAAATTTATAAGTTTTGATGATGCCCAAACTAAATTTAAGAGGGTGGATAAGAGAGAAAATAATGTGACAAATAATAAGTATACAGATAGAATTAATAATATTAAGAATGATAAAATCAAAAAATCGTTACTTGAATTAACAAAAATATTTAAACAAAGATGAAAAAAATAATTGCACTTTTAATCATTATAATAATTGGGTTTAATGTGAATTTATCTGCTGAAGAAAGTAAAATAATTAAAAGAATTTCTGAAGGTGATAAAAATGCTAAAATAACAATAATTGCTTATGAGTCATTAACATGTGGGCATTGTGCAGACTTTCACACAAATGTTTATCCTGATCTTAAAAAAGACTTTATAGAAAAAGGATTAGTTAAAATTGAGTTTAGACACTTTCCTTTAGACATTGCAGCTTTTAATGCATCAAAAATTGGACAATGCAATAATGATGGAAGACCAGAAATAATGCATACTTTATATTCTGGTCAAAAAAAATGGGCCAAAGGAAAAACTCCAGATGAAGCAAAAGCTAATTTAAAGAAGTTTTTAATAGATAAGGGTGTAAGTATAAATTTTGAAAAATGTTTGAGTGACAAGGCTATTGAAGACTATGTGTTAAATGACCGAATCGAAGGTGTAAAAAAATTTAAGGTTAATGCTACTCCTACGATAATAATTAATAACAAAAAGTTTGATAAAACCTTAAATTATGAGAATTTAAAAAAATATCTGGAAAAACTGATATAAATTAGTCCATGGAGTTTAAAAAAATCCAATTAAATGGATTTAAATCATTTGCTGATAAAACTAACTTTTTAATTGAAGAGGGCTTAACAGGAATAGTTGGTCCTAATGGATGTGGAAAATCTAATATCGTAGAATCTCTAAGATGGGTTATGGGAGAAACCTCAGCGAAAAGCATGCGGGGTTCAGGTATGGAAGATGTCATTTTTAATGGAACATCAAATAAGCCTTCAAAAAATATAGCAGAAGTTTCAATTAGTGTGGACAATGCAAATCACGAAGGACCCCTGCAATATAAAGATCTTGATCAAGTTGAAGTTAGAAGAAAAATTGTAAAAGACAAAGGTTCTAAATTTTACATAAACAATAAAGAAGTTAGAGCTAGAGATGCCCAAATGTTTTTTGCAGATTTGTCAACTGGTGCACATTCACCGTCGATGATAAGTCAAGGGCGCATTGGAGCTTTGGTTACCGCAAAACCTACAGACAGAAGAGCAATTTTAGAAGAGGCAGCAAATATTTCTGGGTTACACGTGCGAAGGCATGAAGCTGAGTTAAGATTAAATGCGGCAGAAACCAATTTAAAAAGAGCGGACGAATTAAGAAGACAACAGGAAAAACAATTGGCAAATCTTCAAAAACAAGCTGAAGAAGCTACAAAATACAAACTTATATCTGGGGAAATTAAAAAAATTGAAGCAGGTTTATATTATTTAAAACTATTAGATATTGATAATGAAATTAAAATAGAAAATGAAATCAACACTGAGGCTGAGGGAGGCGTAAGTAACTTTAATCAACAAATTGCCGAATTTGAAAACTTAATTAAATCAGAAACAGATAAAGTTACTCCGCTAAGAGAAAAAAATATTGAAAATCTTTCACGGATTCAAAGAATGAATTTAGAGCTACAGAATCTTGATGAGGAGAATGTAAGAACCCAAGGTGAAATAGAGAGCTTTAAAAAGTCTCTAAAAACTATTGAAGAAGATATTGATAGGGAAAAAGGTATTGTAATTGATGCCAATTCAAATGAAAAAAGATTAAAAGAAGAAAAAAGTGAACTAATAGAAATAGATTCAAAATATTTTGAGACTGAAAAATTATCAAATGAAGATCTTGAAAAAGCAAAAAATCAACTTAGAGATGAACAAAAAGCTGTTGATGTAATTATTGATATCTTTGCAAACGGCAACATAAATATAAGCATTGACCCCATTAAAGAGGTTATCAATACAATCGAAAAAATTAAAGAATTAATAAACAATAATGAAGCTAACCAGGCACTTACATTATTAGATAGAACTAAAATTGAATTAAATAATTTCTTAAGTGGTCTGGCCAATAATGAAGATAAAAATAAACTAACTGACATTAATGAAAAAAATGACAACATAAAACTATTACAAGAAAAATATGCTGATAGCTTTAGTAAAAATCAATTAATTAAAAAAGAGTCTATAAAAAGAAATGAAAGAATTAAAACTATTGAAGCAGAAGTTGAAAGTTGGAAAAATTTACTTTTGAACTCCCAAGAAATGGGAGCTGAATTAACTGAAAGAAAAAATAAATTATTATCACAATTAAATGAACGTGATCAACAGCCTAAAGTGCAAGCAGAAAAAAAAGGACAAGTAACAGAAGGTCTAAGAATATCTGAAAATGAAAAGATTGATAATGAAAAAATTATTGAAGAAACAGATAAAAAAATTAACTCCTCAAGACTTGAATTAAATGAGGTACAAGAAAAATCTATTCAAATTAGAGAAAGAAAAGCTAGCTCTAGTGCTACAATCGAGGGTCTTAAAAAACGTAAAGAAGATTTATTAGAAAGAGTGAGCTCTGAACTGAATCTTGAAGAAGAAAATATTCTTGAACATTCTAATTTAAATGGTGTTGAAGAATTGCCCAATTCAACTACTCAAGAAGACGCCTTAGATGAAAAAAAAAGAGAAAGAGAAAAGCTCGGCTCAGTCAATTTAAGAGCTGATGAAGAAACTAGCAAATACGAAGTAGAAATTAAAAAAATGGAACAAGATAGAGAGGATCTTGTGTCTGCAATTCTTAAATTAAAAGAAAGTATTAACGAACTAAATCAAAAAGGTAGAGAAAGACTTTTAGAGGCTTTTGAAAAAGTTAATCGAAAATTTAATGAAGTTTATACAAAACTGTTTAATGGTGGAAATGCTAAGTTGGAATTAGTCGATTCTGAAGATCCATTGGACGCAGGGCTTGAAATGCTAGTAAGTCCTCCAGGTAAAAGACTTCAATCTATAACTTTATTGTCTGGTGGAGAGCAAGCCTTAACAGCCTTATCTCTTATCTTTGCGGTATTCCTAACTAACCCATCCCCAATCTGTGTTTTAGATGAGGTTGATGCTCCGTTAGACGATGCTAATGTGACCAGATTCTGTGGTCTCCTAGATGACTTGACTAAAATAACTAATACTAAATTTATTATTGTAACTCACCATGCTCTAACAATGTCTAAAATGAACAGATTATATGGAGTAACTATGCCTGAAAAAGGTATCAGTCAATTAGTAGCTGTTGATTTACACAAGGCTGAGAGTATGGTCGCATAAAAATAAATGCTAAAAGATCCTTTTAAAACTCGCTTAGAGATTGCAAAATCTAAAATTTCCAAGAGAACCCTCTATAAAGACAAAGAGCCCCCCTCTTCTATAGGAACTGCCTTTAAATTAAGCACAGAATTAGTCTCAGCAGTGGCAGTTGGGACAATTATAGGGTTTATTTTAGACAAGACCTTTGGTACTAAGCCCTGGCTAATATTAATATTTTTTTTTGTAGGCGTGATTGCTGGTATTATAAATGTATTCAGATCTGCTAAAAAAATGCAAAAGTAGACTAAAAAAATTATGGCAACAAATCCAATGCACCAATTCGAGGTTTATAGAATTGGACCAGAAATTAAATTAGGAATGATAGATATATCATTTACAAATGCGAGTTTGTTTATGGTTATTAGTTCTTTAGCAATACTATTAATTTTTAATCTTGGATCAAAAAAAAATTCATTACTACCTAACAAGGTTCAGCTTTTAGCAGAGTTAAGTTATACCTTTGTTTCAAAAATGATTAGTGACACCGCGGGATCAAAAGCAAAACCATATTTTGCATTTATCTTTTCACTATTTATGTTTGTGCTTTTCTGTAACATGTTTGGGATGATCCCTTATGCATTCACAGTAACTAGTCACATCATTGTCACTTTTATTTTGGCTTCATTTATTTTTGTTGGAGTGACAATAATTGGTTTCATGAAACATGGATTGGGTTATTTAAAATTATTTGTACCAAGTGGAGTGCCATCAATTCTTTTGCCTCTAATCATTGTTATAGAAATTATTTCTTATTTGAGTAGACCAGTAAGTCTTTCTGTTCGTCTATTTGCTAACATGATGGCAGGTCATACTATGATGAAAGTTTTCGGTGGCTTTGTAATAAGCCTCGGAATAGTTGGTGGATGGCTTCCACTGAGTTTTTCGGTTGCACTAACTGG
>Ga0209709_10002504_pt1 | contig 15929 bp, 14 predicted proteins | sample ArcticOcean_MG_C_2_FD_187435 | JGI IMG/M metagenome (GOLD analysis project Ga0209709, IMG submission 187435) | Marine microbial communities from western Arctic Ocean - ArcticOcean_MG_CB4_136 (SPAdes) (version 2) | ecosystem: Environmental > Aquatic > Marine > Oceanic | place: Arctic Ocean... | reverse complement strand
GATTCACATAAGTTAAACCAGTACTGGTAAAAATGCTGGTAAATAATTTTATACTATTCTGGTAATTGAAACAAACACACATATCTGACATTTCTACATTATGATACGGTTTAAGACTTGAAAAAAAGTGGTTTCTGCTTGAAGCACTCTCTTTATTATTGAACTCTAAAATGCTATTCTTATCCATGACAGCAGATACTTTTTAAGTCGATGGATTGATATTTGACGATATTAGTAAACAGGATTTCCCTCTTTGTATACAACTCCTCAAACACCGGAGTAGAAAATAACTCCAACTAAAAACATGAACAAAACATTACCTGAACTGGAGCGCCCGGAGTTTTCAGAGCAAGAGGCTGTTCTCCTCCTGGAAGAAAACTACGGACTTTGTTGTACACTTGAAGAACTGCCCGGAGAAAGAGATCGAAATTTTCTGGCTCAGGAGCATAATGGTGAATCTTATGTTTTAAAGATTTCGAATTCCTGCGAAACTCTCGAATTTCTGAAAGTGCAGAATAATGCGCTTGAAAGTGCGGCAATGCTGCTTGAAAAGGGAAGGATTCCCAGTGTTTATCCTAATAAAAATGGAGAACCACTTTCACGAGTCAGGTCCACAAACGGGAGTCTGCACTGGCTACGTCTGGTACCTTATGTTGATGGACTTTCCATGGCGGAGTACCGTCCTCATACCAGAGAGTTTTTGCTGGAACTTGGAGCAATGTGCGGAACCGTAACAAAGGCACTCCACAAAATCCCTTTGCGTACTCTTGACCGCAGGCTTCTTTGGGAAATGCATAATGTGCAGGATACTCTGAATGAATATCTAACTTGGATCAAAGACAAAAAGATACGGAACCTGGTCAGCCGGTCACTGGATTTGTACAAACTGACAATGGAGCCTCTTGAATCCAAATTGAGGCGCGGCTGGATTCATAATGACTTTAACGATTACAACGTTCTAGTTTTGCCAAAACTTGCTGGAACTCCTGATTTAGGATTGATCGATTTTGGCGACATGACCCATTCCTACCTTGTGGCTGAACCTGCAGTTGCTTGCGCCTACGCGATGCTGGACAAGCCCGATCCTCTTGAGGCGGCGGTTCACCTGATTCGCGGTTTTCATCAGCGCTTTCCGCTTGAAGAAAACGAGCTTGAGATACTGTTCCCGATGATACTGATGCGTCTTTGTTTGAGTATAACAATAGGTGCGTTCCAACAACAGAACGATCCTAAAAACGAATATCTTGGAATCAGTCAGCAACACGCATGCGAATTACTGGAACGGCTACATGAGGTTAATCCCCGCTTTGCACACTATCTCTTCAGGGAAGCCTGTAATATGGAAGCTTTTCCGAGCTTGCCTGAATTCAGCAAATGGCAAAAAAAAGTTGCCGGATCATTTCACTTTATTCTTGGAGAACCACTTAATACTGAAAAAACAACAGTACTTGATCTGAGTGCAGGTAGTTCTTTTTCTGCAAAATCCGAAGGGATGTCTCTGGAGGCACAACAGGAATTTTTAGATACATATCTGAGAGAAAAGAATGCTGAAATTGGTGTAGGAAAGTATTTGGAAGCGCGCTCATTCTATGCTGCTGATGAATTTGTGAATGACTCTCTTGATGGTCATGAGAAAAGAACCATACATCTTGGCATTGACATCTGTGTACCTGCCGGAACAGTTATTTATGCGCCAATGAAAGGGGTCGTCCATCAAATCCAGGATAATAAGAGTGAGCTAGATTACGGACCTACAGTGATATTAAAGCATCAGCCGGAAGATGGTCCCGTGTTTTATACGCTTTATGGTCACTTGAGCCGGGAGTGTTTGAAGCAATTAAAAACAGGTCAAATTGTCAGTGGTGGTACGGCTCTGGCCAAAATAGGAGACTCAAATGAAAATGGAGGCTGGCTTCCACACGTTCACTTTCAGATTATTCTCGATCTGTTTGATTACGACGGAAACTACCCCGGAGTAGCACTGCCTTCAAGAAAAAAAGTCTGGTGCAGTATTTGTCCCGATCCCGGCTTGATGCTGGGACTTGGCAGTGAAAGCACAGCTGAGGAAATTGATTCCGGACAATTGCTGAACAGGCGGAGAAATGTTTTTGGTCAGTCATTGAGTCTTTCTTATCAGGAACCGCTCATAATTGTTAGAGGTCAGGGGCAGTCGCTGATTGACTCCAAAGGACAATTTTATCTGGACTGCGTCAACAATGTTGCTCATGTGGGTCATTCTCATCCAGATATTGCAAAGGCACAAAGCAATCAGGCTTATGTTTTGAACACCAATACCCGATATCTGAACCCGGTTAATATTGAGTATGCCGAGCGTCTTTGCGGGTTGTTCCCTGAACCTCTTAACACTTGTTTTCTTGTCTGTTCCGGAAGCGAAGCCAACGAGCTGGCCCTGAGGATTGCCAGTACTGTCAGTGGACAAAAAGATATGATCGTCCTGGAGGAAGCATATCACGGCAATACAAAAGCGAATATAGAAATCAGTCCCTACAAACACAACGGGCCTGGTGGGAATGGACCGCCGGAATGGGTACATGAAATTCCAATGCCTTATCTGTATCGGGGGTTGCATCGAGATCCAGATACTGCGGGAAAGCTTTATGCTGATGAGGTTCTTAAAATCTGTGAAAAACTTTTCGGACAAGGAAAAAAACCTGCAGCGTTTATATGTGAATCCATGCTTGGCTGCGGAGGACACGTTCCTCTTCCGGATGGGTTTCTTAAGCAGTCCTACAAACATGTGAGGCAATATGGAGGACTCTGCATTGCCGATGAAGTTCAGGTAGGTTTTGGACGTGCAGGTAAGTATTTCTGGTCATTTGAATTGCAGAACGTGGTACCGGACATTGTTACCCTCGGTAAGCCAATCGGTAACGGACATCCACTTGGTGCGGTAATTACTACACAGAAGATTGCAGAAAAATTTGCCAACGGCATGGAATATTTTAATACTTTCGGAGGAAACCAAGTTTCCTGTTCTGTGGGAATGGCGGTTCTGGATATCATGGAAAATAAGGGGCTTCAGCAAAATGCGCTGGAAACAGGAAGCTGGCTGAAAGAGGAATTGGAAATGCTGAAAAACGTTTTTCCGCTTATCGGAGATGTTCGTGGTGAGGGATTGTTTCTGGGAGTTGAACTGGTTCTCGATCCTGAAACGAGGGAGCCTGCGCCACTTCAAGCGGATTACCTGGTCGAAAGATTGAAATCACGCAAGATTCTGCTCAGTACTGAGGGGCCTGGACACAACGTTCTTAAATTTAAACCACCCATGGTTTTCAACCATAGTGATGCACAGAATCTGCTTGTAGACCTGCAACAGGTGTTACGCGAAAGCCCGCTGCAGAAAAATCATAAAGCATAAATGGCTAAACGAAAACGCATTGCTATTGGAAGGATTAGTACTGAATGCAGTACATATTCTCCCCCTGTTTCAAACAGCAGCAGACTTTGAGAAAATTCAAGGGGCACTACTTGTCGATCTGGTGGATTTTTCGTTTGATTTAATTAGAGTTTGAATCGCAAAGAAAAAGTATATGGATGTTATTATAGATGTTATTTTTGAAATGGGTTCGATTCTCCTTATGGGAATTGTTTTTTTCGTTTTGTATGTTTATGGAAAATTGATTCTCATTAAAATTGGTTTAATTGATACTGAAGAAGTTGATGAAACCAAAAAGGAAGATGAATTAGATGGAAGTATATGATTTGATTAATTTAAGGAATTATTGGGACACGATACTTAATTCTAAAAAGCGACAAATTAGTTTCCTCATAATTCACTCAAGGGAAGCAAATATTAGTACTGGTAAATATGCTGGTAAATAATTCAGTAATTAGAAACTCGTTTAATCCCAGCCTAAGATTTCACCTGTTTCGCAGATAGACCTGCCAAATTATCATGAATTCAGATTACTCTGTCCATTTCATGAGATAGAGGTTAAGTTAAGTATCATTATGAATAATCAACTCATCACCACAAAAAGGAGAAAATTATGCAACCAATGATCGTGATTATGAATTTCAGCTATGCCATTGGCGGAGGACTTATCACCCTTGTCTTCATGTATTTTGGCTACAAGTGGCTCGATTATTTGACTCCCTTCGATACAGGAGAGGAACTGAAAAAGGGCAACCGTGCAGTGGGCCAGGTGGTTGGCAGCATCTTCATCGGTATTGGAGTTGCAATCGGCCTGGTTATCGGGCTGGGGCTGAATTAAGGATGAGGAAGACCGTACTGCTCATAGCAGCCGTTGTGATTCCCTTAATGCTGGAGGCCGCCGATATACCTGAGGTAACTGACCGCCACTGGACAAGGAAGTACGATCAGTACTTTCGCAAGTACTCGAAACGTTTTTTCGGACCTGCAATTGACTGGCACTGGTTCAAGGCTCAGGGTATTGCTGAATCAGGACTGCGCGGAAATGCACGCAGCTGGGTCAATGCGAAAGGGATCATGCAATTGATGCCTCGCACCTTTGCAGAGCTGAAAAAAAAGAATCCTGAACTGAGGAATGTTCTGGATCCCCGCTGGAATATTGCTGCAGGAATCAACTATGACTCATTAATGTATATGAAATGGCAGGAGGATCGTCCGTTTCTGGATCGAATACGTTTCATGTTGGGGAGTTACAATGCTGGGTTTCGCACCATCCTGAGAGCACAGAAGCTCAGCAGAAAATATGGATTCAGTGGTAGAGACTGGGAAAGCATTAAATCAGTTGCGCCCAAGGTTTCTAAATGGCGGGAAAAGGAAACACTCGGTTATGTCCGTAAAATTGAAAAACTTATGGGCGATCCCATGGAGTCAGGCTTAGCTGCATTCTTTAATAAATACTGGTAAAATTATACTGGTAAAAAGTGTTGGACAAAGTATTATCTGATGTAGTCGTAATAAGCTCTTAAACTGTGTCATTTCGAGTGAAACAAGAAAACTTATATAAGCAGCTAAACATAAATTTATTAAGATATTTCCCTACAGTCTTAATGAACCAGCACCCAAACATCCTCTGGAATATTTTTTTCATTTCCAGATTACTGATTAAGATGCTGGGTAGATTTCAGACTTTTTAAGAGATAGTCAATATCTCCAAAAACAATAAACAATAAACTGAAGAGAAAAGATGAAATCAGAAGCAAAAATAGCCATAGTCACAGGAGCCGGAACCGGTATCGGCCGTAGTACTACCATCTCTTTATTGCGTGAGGGCTATTCCGTGGTTCTCGCTGGTCGCCGTAAAGAACCCCTGGAATCTACCGTCAAAGAATCCGGATACGATGGTTCGCGGACTTTGGTTTGCCCCACGGACGTGGGCAATCCGGATTCCGTACTGGCACTGTTTGCAAAAACAAAGACAACTTTCGGAAGGCTGGACCTGCTCTTTAATAATGCCGGAATCAGCGCACCCTCGGTACCGCTGGAAGAACTCACCTATAAGCAATGGAAAGCAGTTGTTGACGTAAATCTGACAGGAGCTTTTCTCTGCATCCAAGAGGCATTTAAGATTATGAAGGATCAGATCCCCAGAGGCGGACGTATCATAAATAACGGATCAATCTCAGCGCATGTTCCCCGTCCATTTTCGTCTCCCTACACAGCAACAAAACACGCAATTACAGGACTTACTCGTTCTACAGCACTGGAAGGACGAGCCTTAGATATTGCTTGCGGGCAGATCGATATCGGAAACGCTGCCACTGAAATGACCACTCGTATGCGGGACGGTATCCTTCAGCCCAATGGAGAAACTGCCGTCGAACCAACAATGGATGTCGAAAACGCTGGGAATGCAGTTGTTCACATGGCAGGCCTTCCACTGGACGCGAACGTGCTCTTCATGACTGTAATGGCAACCAAAATGCCTTTCGTCGGGCGCGGATGACTTGGTGACATAATTATTCTGGAAGCAGTGTATTTACGTGCTGGTAAAATTACTGGTATATTATTATGACCTGCTGAGTAATGTTATAGGGAAAGCATCCAAAAAAACATTCAGGTACTTTATGAGAAACGTACTCGTATTAATTTTTCTTTCCCTCCTTATTTTTAATCCCCTTATTTTTGCTCAGTCAGGTGATACAAGAGCTTTGTCTTATCGTAAAGAGAATGCAATATGGGGATGGTATGACTATGGTAATGAGGAGGAGGATGGAAAATATTTGGGAGAGATTAAGAATTTGAAACCAGATGGATCAGGTGCATACACCTATGGCAAAGGAAAATGGGAAGGCGACAAGTATGAAGGGCAGTGGAAGAGAGGCAATTTTAACGGACATGGTACTTATACCCGTTCTGATGGGCATAAGTTTGTGGGCGAATGGAAAAATAATGTATTAAATGATTTTACGGAATACAATAAATACGGAATCATTGTCAGAAAGTACGTGAATGGAGTGAAAGTGGTACTTGAGCAGACGAAAGCTGTAAATGAAAAAAGAGAAAGAGGAATTCTTTTCCGGGATGGGCCACGTTTAAAGTGGGAAGAAGGTGGCAAAAAATGGTTTACTACCGGTGATGATAATACGCAGGGAAAATACGAGGGTGAAATACTGGAGGGTGTTCCTCATGGTCAGGGTACGTACTACTGGTTTAATGTCAACAGGTATGAAGGCGGATGGGAGTACGGTTTGTTCAATGGACAGGGAACCTACTACTCGTATCCCAGTGGAGTTAAAGTGGTAGGGGAGTTCAGGAGAGATAAAGAATGGAACACATTACGTTATGACAAAGACGGAAATATCATTGAAAAGATTGTAAGAGGTAAATTGAAAAAAGACTGATCTGCTGTGTTTTGAAATTAATTACAACTTACCGCTTGCAGAGGTTTTTCAGTACTGGTAAAATAACTGGTATAAATATTGCTATATTATTACAATTTACCAGCAACAGGAAAAAACATGAAACAGGAAAAACTAACAGAGTCAGCGATAAAAGATGCAAAACCCGGAGCAAAACAATTCAAACTGTCGGACGGCGGAGGTTTATATCTGCTGGTTCATTCAAATGGCTCAAAATATTGGAGGTTTGACTTTAGATTTGAAGGTAAACAGAAATCATCTTCTTTAGGTGTTTGGCCCGAAGTATCATTGACGGAAGCCAGATTCAGGCGGAATGAAGCTAAATTGAAAATCAAGGAAGGCATAAATCCAATTCAGGAAAAAAAGAAAAAATCAGCGCAGCAGCATGAACAGGTCTGGAAGAAAGGAAATTACGAAGGACGTAACACTTCTGAATTACAACAAGTAAATCAAAAATTAGGGCAGAAACAAACCACTCAATCGACAGGAAAACCAACCCGGGATGCAGTCAATTTGCTTAAATCGAATATTTATCCTGAACTTGGAGAAAAGCCTGTTTCAGAGATCAACAAACAGGATTTAACGGCAATCCTAAAGAATGTTTACGATAGCAGGAAAGAAGTAATTCAGATTATTTGGGATATTTATCCTAATTACCCTGTCGTACAACTTACGGTTTTGTTTATTTTGTTATTTGTGACAATTGATTTCTTGCCGGCACTGTTTACAACGAGTCTGTATTTCATCATTACAGTTTGTGTTACAGTTGGAAGGGACTTATGGATTGAGAACAAACAGCAATAATAAACGGCTAATAACTCGACTTCAAATCCTCAGGAAAACACGTAAATCAATAATATTTAATTGAATTTACGTAACCCACCCACTCAGCAGAAATCAGTCTGGTAGCAGCCTTCCTCGAAACAGTTGAAATACTGTGCTACAAGAGGGTGATGGACTGGTTGGGGAGAAGGTTCTTCTTCAAGGTTTTGTTCTGCCACATAAGTTGTGGTGTTTGACTGATCGACCAGCACATGATACCAGGGTTTGTCACGCGGAGGTTTGCTTTTTGCCATTTCACGGTACCATTCTTCTGATCCCTGAAAGTCGGCATCAACATCGACGATTACCCCCCTGTAATCAAATCGTAGATGGTGGATGATTTGTCCAATACTGAATTTGCAGAAAGTGTCCATATGATTTATTGGGGAAATATATTCAAATTTCATAGATTAAAAACTTGTTTTGCTGATGAGAATTGTTTTGTCATCTAAGACTTGACCCGGGATTCAGCACAATCGTACCGTTTAGAAGGGGAATTTTAAGGCCCACCGCAGGATTCAAAGATCCACGGGATTTAAAACTTTTAATGGAAAAATTAAGAGGACACGATACTTAATTCAAAAAAATGACACACTTAATGTCCCCATAATTTTTTAAGCGCTTGTCCGGATTAACTGCTCCAGTGCCTCATAAGGCTGTGCTCCCACAAGTCCTTGATTTCCGGAAACGAAAGTCGGGACTCCGGTGACACCAAGCTCGCGAGCACGTTTCCAATCGGCGTCCACCGCATCCCGGAAACTGCGTTTACTGATCATCTCTTCAGCTGCATCACGGTCCAGCCCAGCAGTTTCAGCAACTTCCAGCAGTACTAAGGGTTCGGCGAGGTTGCGACCCTCTGCGAAATATGCCTCAAAGAGTTTCAGGTTTAGCGCCTCTCCTTCCGGAAACGATTCGCCCCACTTTGCGAGTTCCTGCGCGAGTCGGCTGTTGTAGGTGTGGGAACGGTTTCCGTAAGCCAAGTTTTCCTCGGTCATCAAAGCAGACATGCGCTGCTTCATTGCCTCGATGTCAGCGCCCCGTCCCTGAAACAAATCTTCCAGCGAAAGCCCAGAATCCGGAGTCTCCGGGTGCAGCGGAAAGTGTGTCCAGAGCACGGTCAGTCCGTATTTATTTTTCAATCGTTCGACACGCCCGGTGACGAGGTAGCACCACGGTCAGACGAAATCGCTGAAGATTTCCAGTATTTTAGTTGTTTTCATTGACATAATAATTAAAGTGACACAATACTTAATTTTGAAAAATGACACACATCATGTCCCGGTAATTCTTCAAATCAGCAATAGCGTTCGATTCCCACAATCATCTCATCCGAGTAGCGATCTCCATGCGCAAATCCAACAGGCAAAATCCGTTCAATTTCTGTCCGGTCTTCATCTGTAAGTTTAATCTCAGTTGCTCCAGCCCACTCTTTTAGATGTGCCCCACTTCGTGTTCCTGGAATCGGTATCAGATGCTCTTCCTGGTCCAGAACCCAAGCCAGTGCGGCTTCTGTTGTGCTCCATCCACGGGATCGGGCAAAGTCACGGAAACTGGAAATCATTTTGCAGTTGGCTGAGAAATTTGGTTCCAGAAAACGAGGCATGTTTTTGCGGATATCTGTATCATGGAAATCGGTAGGATCTGGGAAAGTATCCGTTAGCATTGCCCTTGCCAGAGGGGAGAAAGGTACAAAAGCAACACCCAGTTCAGCGCAGGTCTGCAGCATTCCAAGTTCCGGATAACGTGTCCAGAGTGAATATTCATTCTGCACGGCCGTTACCGGATGAACGGCATGAGCTCGACGTAGCGAAGAAGGTGCTATTTCTGAAAATCCGAAACCGCCAATTTTACCTTCGCTTTTGAATTTAGCAAGAGTTTCCGCCACGTCTTCAATCTCAATCGACCAGTCCCGGCGGTGAATGTAGTAAAGCTCCACATGTTCAACTTTGAGGCGTTTCAGTGAACCTTCCAGTGCCGTACGCAATGCAGATTCAGAATTGTCATTTTCGCCACGCTTCCCTCCGACAACCATTCCGCCTTTGGTTGCAATACTGAAGCGGTGTCCCCGTGCCTGCTGGTATTCCCCAATCAATTCTTCAGAATAGCCTTTCCCATATATTTCGGCTGTGTCCAGAAAAGTAATGCCCTGATCACATGCAGAGTCGAGGCATTCGAAGCTTTCTGCTTTATCTGTGGCTCCGAAAGATCCTGCAAAGCTCATGCAGCCGAGGCCAATGGCCGAAACATCGGGTCCGTCAAGGCCCAGTTTTCGTGTTTTCATTATTTATCCTTCTAATTTGAATGATCAAAAAGGCTGTTAATTATTTCTGATACCTATCTTTCCACTCTCCGTAGGTCATACCATAGACGATTTCTTTGGCAGAATCAACAGTGATCTCCTCTCCGCGCTCCACAGACTCGGCTGAATACCACTTGGCCAGACAGTTGCGGCAAAAGCCGGAAAGATTCATCAGGTCAAGGTTCTGTACATCCTTGCGTGAATCAAGATGACTCACCAGCCTGCGGAAAACGGCGGCTTCAATTTCTGTACGTGTTTCTGTTTTCATTTTTTACTTTCTAGTTAAGGGCCTTAATTTTGTTTCGAATTAATTAATGGGACACGTTACTTAATTTTAATAATAGAATTAACTTCATGTCCACATGTCTTGCCATCCCGGACATGATCCTGAATGCAGTATACACGTCCTTTTTGTAAGCGAAATATTAAACCACACCACTGGATTCCGAGTCTTTGCTTCGCTGCCTGGAATGACAATGAAACTGGAATATGGGGTGTCTTCACTTACCGTTAAATTCTTCAATCAACTCATCAATTTTCGGGGCGAGCGAAAAAATGCTGTTCCAGTAAGAATCGTGATCGTACCATTGTGAATTCAATTCATCAAGTTCACGTCCCTGTTGCTCTATCCAGGTGAAATATTTGAGATTGTGGATTCTTTTCTTTTCATAATGTGTCAATTCCAAGACATTTTCAATTCCGGAATCCATCATCAACTGCATATCTTTGTGTGCATCAATGATTGTGTATGCGCCCCGTTCTGCTGTTAGTTCTTCAATACGCGAACCGTAAAGTTCCATTGAATCTGTCAAAATTGTAATCACGTAATCGTCTTCGGTCAACTCATAATATTTTGCAAATTTGACAGCCGCAAGAACGTTCCCAATTCCGGAAATACCCAACAGGTCCAACTGCTTCGCTAATTCGGGATTCACACCGTAGTGTGCCAGGGTTTCCCTACCTGTATCCTCATTGAAAAGCCGAAGCAAACGGACTGCAGTCTCATCATCAACTCCAATCACCATATCCGTGTTTTTGCAGTCGTGAATCCACGGCACATGTTTGTCGCCGATGCCTTCGATTCGGTGATCTCCAAAACCGTTGTTCAACAGAGTGGGACACTGCAAGGCCTCCGCAACAGCCAATTTTGAACCGGGAAATTTTTCTTTTAAATAATATCCAAAGGCCATTGATCCTGCAGATCCGGAAGAGGAAATGGCACCGGCAAATCTACTGTTTACACCCATTTCCTGTTTCAAAGCTTCTTCAGCAGCTTTGCCTGTTACCATATAATGCCAAAGCGGATTTCCAAATTCTTCGAACTGATTGAAGATCTGGATATCGTTCCGTGTGTTTTTCAGTTCCCAGCATTTATCAAATATTTCTTTCACATTACTTTCACAACCCGGAGTTGCAATCACTTCTCCAGCCACTTTCTCCAACCATTCAAAACGTTCGCGCGACATATTTTCCGGTAGAATCGCAATTGAATCACAGCCCAGTAGCGAAGACACATAGGCCCCTCCTCTGCAGTAGTTTCCGGTGGATGGCCAGACTGCCTTAGTTTCTCCCGGACAAAACTGTCCGGTGGTTAAAGCCGGAGCCAGGCAGCCGTATGTCGCTCCCACTTTATGCGCACCGGTTGGAAACCACTTGCCGACCAGTGCTATTATTTTTGCTTTGACACCTGAAAGTTCCGGAGGAATAACGATGTAATTCACACCGCCGAAACCACCGCCCTCTGAGACAGGTTCATTTTTCCAGGAGATCCGAAACAAATTGGAAGGATGTGTTTCCCACAAACCAACGTTTTTCAGATCATCTTTGATTTCTTCCGGAATCGTTTCCGGATTCTGCATCTGTCCAAATGTGGGAAGTTTGATTTTTCGTTCCCGGCAATGTTTTGCGTTTTGCCGAATTTTTGATTCGTTTTTTGTTAAATCAATCATATTTATTTAGATTAGTAATTTAGTAGTTTCAAATTTATGAAATTTCATCAAGCGAGTTGATGGTCCTTTCAGGCAGGATAATACTTTTTGCTGTAGAATTAGCGGAAATTTTTAAGGGATGGGTAACCAAATTCCAGCGTCTGGTGAGGAAGAATTTCCTCCAGTTCTTCAATCAGCGTTGACGTAATGTTGATCCGCTCTTCGGGGGTAATGGTTACAGAAACGGCTTCAGGTGTTTGAACTGAAAATGTGAAAGGCTTGTCACCAGAATATTTTTGCAGAGTCTTTCGCAGTAAACTGACAGATTCATGATTCAGGGATTCAGCACCTATTTTTATCAACATGCTTTTTGCCTCAGTTTCCCTGAGTTCACTCAGCCTGTGTACATTGTCCACAAACATTCCCACCTCCTCATCCCGATAATTCACACGACCGGAAATCAAAAGTGGATCGTCGCTTTCCAGCAATTCTCCCACCTTCTCATAAACCGAAGCAAAGACAGGAAACTCAATGGTTCCTCGTGTATCTTCAAGTGTGACAATGGCAAACTTTTCGTTACTTTGGTTTAGACGGACAGTATTATTGACAACGATTCCAACCAAAGAAACCTTATCTTTTTCTGCAAGCAGACCCTCTTTCATTTTAGAGGTGGTGGTAGCCAGGATTTTAATTTCTGAGACATAACTGTCCAGCGGATGTCCTGAAACATAAAAGCCTAGTGCCGTCTTTTCCTGATTTAAACGTTCCCGTTTGGGCCAGTTCCTGACTTCAGGAAATTCAAGCTGAGTTTTGGTAGCTTCTGCATCGCCTGCATCCATCAATTCAAACATGGAATCCTGCAAAGGCTCTTCAGCACGATGAAATTCCTGTGATAAATGAAAGGCACTGTCGATTGCAGCAAACAATTGCGAACGGTTTTCATGCAGTGAATCGAAGGCACCGCACTTGACCAGTGTTTCAATCATTCGTTTATTGACTTCCTTCAAATCCACTTTTTTCATGAATTCCATAAAATCAGTCAATTGTCCATGTTCGTTACGTACCTTCAAAATTGCATCAACTGCTTTTGAGCCCACGTTTTTAACAGCATTCAAACCAAAACGAATGACTTCAATCCGGGCTTCCCGGCGCAGCCAAGCAGAAAATGGTGACTTCAAATCAAAGATTGCAATATTGACTTTAGAGTTCAGTGTATTTAATTCCCCACTTAAAGATTCTGTGTTTTGAGCAAAAATTTCCAGAAATTCAGCCTCTTCTTTGAAATCGCGATTTTTAAGTATTTTCATTGAATTCCGGAGCGGCTCAATCCATTCTTCAGGAACTGTTTCTTTTTCTGGACTGGTACCGCAGAAGTCACGTTCAAAGTGCGAGATTGTTCTGACTGAGATTCTGAAACCGGTTGGTGCAACCGTAAAAGTTTTTGCGCTGTGATTCACATCCGGAGGCAAAACATTGACACCCATTGCCTTGCATTCACTAATGTAACTGATGACGTTGTCCTGGTTGTTGATGGAACCATTGAACAATGCAGCCATCAGCTGAACAGGATAATGCGCCTTGAGAAATGCAGTTTGATATGAAATCAAACCATAGGCAACACTGTGGGATTTGTTAAAACCGTAACCTGAAAAATAATTGATTGTGTCAAATATTTCATTAGCTTTTTCTTCCGGAGTACTGGATTTAGGACATTTCTCAACAAACTCTGGGTTTTTCAGGCAGCCTTCAACGAATTGTAGACGCTGTTCAGCCAGGACTTCCGGAGTCTTTTTTCCAATCGCACGACGTAACAAATCTGCCTGTCCCAGAGAAAATCCGGCAAGGACCTGCACGCCCTGAATGATTTGTTCCTGATAGACAAGTACACCGTATGTTTCCCGTAAAATATCCGTCATAAGTGGATGTGGATAAATAACTCTCTTTCGTCCATGTTTGCACTCAACATAATCCTTAACCATTCCGGAACCAAGAGGGCCCGGGCGGTAAAGTGCCAGAATTGCAACAATATCTCCAAAAACTGAGGGCTGCATGTTAGATACCAGTCGTTTCATACCTGACGATTCCAGCTGGAAAACTCCGATTGTATCTGCACGGCAGAATAAATCGAAAGTTAAGGAATCGTCCATGGGTATACTGGAGATGTCGATTGAGGCAGAATCCTGACGGCTTGTTTTGATCAGCTCAAGAGTATTGTCAATGGTGGAAAGGTTTTGTAAACCAAGGAAATCAAACTTGACTGCACCCTGGTCCTCTGCATATTTCATTGGATACATCGACTGCAGCACACCTTCTTTTCCAGTACAGACCGGCATCACTTCACGGATATCCTGATCCATGATAATCACTCCAGCAGCGTGGGTTCCCAAATGAGTGTTCAGGTCTTCCAGTTGCCGGCTGAACTTAATCAAACGCTGTTCATTTTCACTGCCTTCTGCAGCAAGCAGTGCCAGTTCAGGCACTTTAGCCAGCGCCTGATCAAGAGTGATATTCAAATCATTTGGAACTAGTTTTGCGATTTTATCTGCTTCAGAATATGGAAAATTCAGCACCCGCGCTACACCACGCACGACCGCTTTTGCTTTGAGTGAACCAAAAGTGGATATTTGGCATACATTTTTGTCTCCGTATTTTTCACGAACGTGCTCTATTACTTTTTCTCTGCCCTCTACATCAAAATCAATATCGAAATCCGGTAGGTTTACACGATATGGATTAAGGAATCTCTCAAAAAGCAGCCCGTAGCGCAGGGGATCAATATCCGTGATGAGTAAAGCATAAGCGACTAGCGAACCTGCTCCGGAACCCCTTCCGGGGCCAACCGAAACGCCGTTATCTTTTGCCCATTTTATAAATTCAGAAACAATCAAAAAGTAACCTGGAAATTCCATTTGAATGATTACCTCCAGTTCAAAACTTAAACGCTCAATGTAAGGTTCCCGAAATTCCTCAAACGGAACCTCCGGAGCATAAAGTTCATAAAGTTTTACCAATCGGTCTTTCAATCCTTTTTCGGCATCTTCGCGTAGTCTTGAATCAAGAGTTTCAGATTCTCTTGTGGCAATTTGCGGCAGAAATGTTTTTTTATTTTCCAAAGAGACATCGCATTGCTCTGCAATTATACTGGTATTATTCAATGCAGTCGATGGAAGTTCCGCAAATGCCGAGAGCATCTCTTCCGGACTTTTCAGGTAACGCTGACTTCCAAGTTGTTGAGGAACACCTTCATCTGTGACTCTGCGCTGCAGACCCATCAGCGAGAGAATATACTGTGCCTCAGCTTCTTCAGGAGTGAGATAAAGGCAGTCGTTTGTGCCGACAAGAGGAATATCGAGTTCATGTCCTAAACGTATTAACTGTTGGTTCAATTCCTGTTGTTCTGGAAGTCCTGTATTCTGTAGTTCAATATAATAACGGTTGCTAAAAACATCTCTGTACCAAAGCGCAACTCTACGTGCGTCATCCGGACGTCCGTCAAGAAAATGTTTGTTGATCTGTCCCTTCATTCCGCCGCTGAGGGCAATCAAACCCTCGTTATATTTTTCCAGCAGTTGATGATTGATGCAGGGGGCTCCTTTGACTTTACCTTCGGTGTAGCTGAGGCTCGCCAGAAAACCCAAATTGTGATAACCCAGCCGATTCTGACAAAGAAATTGAGTCTGTCCAATGGAAGATTTTGCAGGTCCGGATTCGGTTAAAACCTCCTCAGGGTTATCTTCAATAACAGATGCACCCATTCCGATAATTGGCTTTAAGCCTTTTTCCTTCAAAGTGTGGAAAAATTCAACGGCACCAAACATGTTTCCATGATCGGTAACAGCACAGGATTCAAAACCATGTTTTTTGAGTGCAGTAACCAAATCTTTAATTCGGATTGCTCCCTCAAGCAGAGAATATTGCGTGTGAAGATGAAGGTGGGTGAACATTACTGTCTGAATCGTTTTTTGGAAGAGTGACCAGTATGCATCTTACATGAAATTAATTTTGCGGGCAAGATTCTTATAAGTATGTTGATTAGAATTTTGTTCAGAAACAGGCTGTATTCATGT
>Ga0209709_10002501_pt1 | contig 15953 bp, 13 predicted proteins | sample ArcticOcean_MG_C_2_FD_187435 | JGI IMG/M metagenome (GOLD analysis project Ga0209709, IMG submission 187435) | Marine microbial communities from western Arctic Ocean - ArcticOcean_MG_CB4_136 (SPAdes) (version 2) | ecosystem: Environmental > Aquatic > Marine > Oceanic | place: Arctic Ocean... | reverse complement strand
AAGAAAAAAAAAATAATTTTATACAGTTATCATTGGTTAATGATTCATTTTCACCAGTGAGAATAAAATCAATTTTTTTTAAAAACAATGATAAGTCAAAAAAAGTTATTAAAATTAATTATAAAAATGAGGAACAGTATCAGCTGGCATCAATTATTGTTAATAAAAATAAAAATTTTTACTCTGAAAAAAAAGTTAATATATTTACAGATCTTTTAATCGACAAAATTGAATTTCAAAACCTAATTACAAAGAAAACAATAGAGCAAGATCACATATATAGAAATAAAATCTTTTTTTATAAAATTGCTAATAAAAAAACTTTACTAGCTTCACTAAAATTTAATAGTATAGATTTTCAACTTCAAAACATGAGCTTATTAATTAAAAAAGGTGAATATAAAATAGACAAAAATATTATTGTACCAATTGGAATAAATACAAAAATTGAAAAAGGAACAAAATTTTTAATGTCAAAAGATATTTCAATTTTATTTCAAGGAAATTTATTGGCAAATGGAACTAAAAATGAAAATATTTCTATAAAAGCATTGAACAACGACGAGCCTTTTGGAACATTTGCCATAATAGGTAAAAACTCAAGAGTCACGACTAAACTGTCTAACTTTCTAATAGAAGGTGGAAGTGAGGCTAATGTTGAGGGTATGGTATTTTTAAGTCAATTATCAATTCATAATTCTGATGTTCTGATTAAAAATTCTCAAATTAACAAAAGTTCATCAGATGATGGGGCCAATATTAGAAATAGTAACATAGACATATCACATACGACTTTTTTACAAAATAGATTTGACCAACTAGATTTGGATTTTTGTAATGGCAAAATAATAAATAATAAATTTATTAATAATTCAGTTGATTTAGAGAGTAATAACGGTGGTGATGGTATTGATCTAAGTGGTTCGAATGTTTTTATTTTAAAGAATCAAATATATAACCTAGGAGACAAAGGAATTAGTGTTGGTGAAAAATCTAGAGTAATAATTCAAGAAAATATTTTTATAAACAATAATATAGCTGTAGCTATAAAAGATGAGTCCAAAGTGTACAATTTAGACAACATTTACAGAAATAATAATTTAAAGATATCAATGTATATAAAAAAATTTATTTTTAAAGAACCTATTTTATATTTAGATAATAATGACAAATCCAAGAAAATCAATGCTGCCAAATATAAAATTTCTAATGGTAATATAATATTTATTGATAAAACAATTAAATCAAATTTTTATAAAGAATTTAAAAATAAAATTACTTCGTCAAAAATTTAAATTTTATATTTCTATTGAAGAAATGTTTTTTTTGAGAAATTTAATAAAATTATTTATGAAACTTGATGAAAATTCTAATAAAGATAAAAAATTCTGTACAATAAAAAGTTTATATTTCGATAGTCTAAATAATGATGTATTTAACGAAAAAGTCGATGGCATATATGTTAGAGAGAAATTGGTAGTCCTAAACATCCTATAAAATAACATAACTTTAAAATAGCTTTCATTTTAGTTTAGAAAATAAGACCCAATTTATTTGTTCAAACAGTAGCAAGACTGCTTTGAGGAGTGCTAATTTGAGTTTGGTCGACGGTGTCATTAATATAGAAATAAAAGTAAGTATACTTTTAACAAGAAAAAAATTTAAACTATTTTACATATCAAAAGCTATTGATTTTATATGTAAATTATTATATCTATAAAATACATTGAATTTTGGTGGGGAATAATGTGAAAATCATTAACTGTTCCTGCAACGGTAACAAGATTGAGTCCGAGCGCCACCCAGTGTAGTCCGTTGTTGAATGATGGCCAGGGAAAGTCTAGTTCTGCAATTTTAATTAACATCGGCATTAAATAAATTAGTTTCATATATTTTATGAGGCTTAAAAATAGATGTGTCAAATGATGTTAAGAGTAATAGTATATTTATGTTTTATTTTATTTTCAAATTCGGTTTTTTCAAAAGAAATACCTATAATCGTTATTTCTGCTGGTAAAACTCCTCAATCATATAGTTCAGTTGGTAGTCAAGTTACCATTATTGAATCGGAAACTATTAAAAATTCTTCAGATTCATCTTTAACTGACTTTTTAAATAATGAAGTTCAGGGATTAAATATTTTCCAACTAGGAGGAAGAGGAACTAATACTGGTATTCAAATGAGAGGTCTACCTAAGCGTTATTCAACTGTTTATATAGATGGTGTAAAAATGTATGATTCTTCAACTTCTGATAATGCATTTTATGCCCAGGGTTTATTTTTAGATTCTATAGATAGGATTGAAATTTTAAAAGGTAGCCAAAGTTCGCTTTATGGCAACGGTGCTGTTGGTGGAACAATCAATATTTTTACTAAAAAAGGTAAATTAGGTAAGCATCAAAATGCTACAATAAGAGGTGGTGATAATAATACACAAGATGTTTTTTATTCAATTGATGGAGCAGATGAAAAACAAAATTATTATGTTGGTTTTAATTATTATTCAACTGATGGAATTTCAGCAATGAATAACGATAATACTGAAAATGATCCATATGAGAATAATAGTCTAACAGCAAATTATGGTTATAAAATTTCAGAAAATAATACAATCGAAAATTCTTTAAGAATAACTGATAGTTTTTTAAAATATGATAGCCCTACAAATGGTCAGGATGATTTAAAACCTCAAACAGATGATATTGAGGCGCACTATAGTTTTAAATTTAAGAACACTAACAATAATTTCAAGAATACTTTTGGGTTTAGTAAATCTGGTTCAACAAGAGAAACAACAAAAGCTAGTGGTAAAGAAAATGATTTTGCAGGCTCTAAAGATATGTATACTTATTTAGGTGAGTATAACCTTAACTTAGATAGTAAAATAATTTATGGAACAGATATAGAATTTTTTAGGGCAGAATATGATCATGAACATGCGGGAGCAAAAAGTAAACTAACGTCTGATGAAGAAATTTATTCTCAGTATGTTGATTATCAATTTAGACCATATAAAAATATCTATGCAACTATTGGTGGCAGAAATGATAAACATACAACTGCAGGAGATGAACAGTCATATAGAGTTACAGGAGCTTATAATTTAGATGGTAATAACAAGATTAGATCATCTTATGGGACTGGTTTTCTATTTCCGTCGTTATATGAAAGTGGTCGTTACGGATACACAACTACAGAGTCAGATAATATAAATGCTGAAAAAACTTTAAGTTTTGATATTGGTTATGAAACTTATTTTGAATCTCTAGATTTAAATTTTAATATTACTTACTTTGATATCGAGATTGAAGACCCATTAATGGGTTCAAATGCCGATTACATACAACAAAATGGTCTTGGAAAAAATACAAGTAAGGGTATTGAGTTAGCCACAAACTGGACTGATAATAAAAAATTGAATATTGGTTTTAATTATACGTATACAAAATCTTATTCAGGTATGGATTGTGAAAAGCCATTAAAAGATGCATTTGGATATAAAAGTTGCCTTGATCTAAATAATGGATCTATTGACTATGCAATGGTTCGTGTACCTTTACATGCCTTTGGTTCGAAAATTGATTATCAGTTTAACAAAAATCTAACTAGTTCTTTATTGTTAACTTATAAAGGACGAACTAGAGATTATGGGACTTATGACCAAGATAGTTATAGAGATCAAATTCTTGATGAATATTTTTTAGTAGATTTAACAAGCTCTTATAAATTTGTAGAGGGTTATAAGCTAGATTTCTCAATTAAAAATGTATTAGATAAAAATTATGAAAATGCAAGTCTATATACTAGTACACCTAGAACAATGAACATTGCTTTAAAAAGGTCATTTTAATATAGATATAGTTTAATATGAGCAAATCACCTTGTGTACTTATATGTAAAATTAATTTAGAAGGCAATTTCTATAAAGGTTGTGGTCGATCAATTAACAAATAACTAATTTGATAAATTATACTGAAAAAAAAATATGATAAATGAAAATTTAAAAAAATAATTTTCAAATATACAAATATGAATAGTTATTTATTTGAATAATTATTGAGTAATAAAAAAACATCTTGTAATAATTTAATTAATTCATTAAAACTTAAAGAGTGAGGTATTTACAAATATCATTATGTATATTTTTAGCTCTAGCTGCAAGTAGGCTCGTTCCACACCCACCTAATTTTACAAGTCTTTTAGCTTTAAGTTTTTATGTACCCGCCATACTAGGCATTAGGTATTTGCCGGCACTTATAATAAGTTTTTTTATAACTGATTTAATTATAGGTTTTCATAACACTACTTTTTTCACATGGGGAAGTGTAATTTTAATTGGTTTACTCTCTAAATTTTTTATTACAAGTCTACTTTCTAGAATCTCCGGTGCTTTATTTGGTGCATGTATATTTTTTTTAATTACTAATTTTGGAGTTTGGTCTTTAGGGTTTTATGGATATTCTCTGAATAGTTTTATTTTATGTTTTTTATTAGCCCTTCCTTTCTTTGGTTATAGTCTAATTTCTACTTTCATTTGCTCAGGAATCATAGAAAGTGTTTATAACTTTAAAAATATCAAAAGTTTAATATATAAATTTAATAATTTAAAAAGATAAATGAGCAAACAAAATATGCAATGTCAGGATAAAGTTAATTAACCATCTATAAAAATAATTAAAAAAAATATCGCAAGAATGAACATATTGATAAAATTATAAATTGAACTTGTATAATTTTAAATGTTAGCATAAACACTTATGAAATTCATAAATGCCCTCGTGGTGAAATTGGTAGACACAACGGACTTAAAATCCGTGCCTTTTTGGAGTGCCAGTTCGAGTCTGGCCGAGGGCACCACTAAGTGAATTATAAAGCGTATTTAGTTTTTGATAAGACAAAGAGTTCTTTAAAGATTAAATCATTGCTAGATAAAAAAATTCAAATAACTTCTTTAAAAAAATCTAACCTTATAATTGTTTTAGGTGGTGATGGTTTTATGCTTCAAGCACTAAAGAAGTTTTTTAGTTTTGGTAAACCTTTTTATGGAATTAATTCTGGTCATTATGGATTTTTAATGAATAAATTTTCTAATAAAAATTTTATAAAAAATTTAAAATATTCAAATAACATCAGAATTCACCCTTTGCAGATGACTGTAAAAACTAAATATAATCAAATTAAAAAAGCAATTGCTATTAATGAGGTTTCAATATTAAGACAAAGTAAACAGGCATCATCAATCAATATAGAGGCTAATAAAAAAAATATTATTAAAAAATTAATTTCTGATGGAGTTTTAGTTTCCACACCAGCTGGAAGTACTGCTTATAATTTATCAGCACATGGACCAATTTTAAATTTAGACTCAAACAAACTTGCGCTTACTCCCATTAGTGCATTTCGACCAAGAAGATGGAAGGGTACTATTATTAGTGATAAATCTACTGTTACTATTAAAAATTTAGATCCAAATAAAAGACCCATTAGTGCCGTAGCTGATAATTTTGAAGTCAGAAATGCAAAAAATATTATAATTAAAGTGAATAAAAAAATAAGCTTTAATCTTTTGTATGATAAAAATAACAGTCTTCATAAAAAGATTAAAATTGAACAAACACGAAAAGAAACCAACAATAAATAACAATTTTTAGTATCTAGATGCGCTTTTAATAAAGTGCTATAATTTAATATGAATAAACTTTTAATATTCTTATTTTTAAACTTATTTTTTTTTAATCACGTAAATGCTGCATGCGATGATGCTCCAACTGATGGTGTTGATTATTCTAATTGTCAGTTTTCAGAAGGACAAGATTTAAGTAGAGCTTATATTCCAAATTCTAATTTATCATTCATTAGTTTTATTAAAGTAATATTTGACAAGAGTGTTATGATGAATTCAATTTTGACAAATGGTAATTTTGCAGAATCTTCTTTTTTTCGAACAAATTTATATGAAGCAAATCTCGAAGGAGGTATCTTTGAAAAAGCAAATTTTTCAAGTGCTAATTTAACAAGAGTAAATTTTAAGGGCACATCTTTAATTGAAACTAATTTTAATAATAGTAATCTTTTTGAAGCAGATTTTACTGGTGCTAATATCTTAAATGCTAACTTTGAAGGAGCAAATTTAAATAATGCTATTTGGGTAGACGGAAATAAATGCAACCTTGGTTCTATTGGAAAATGTATAAAATAATATTGAATATATTTTGTGATGCCCTGCAGGCAATGATCCGTGGATCTATTAATTACAAATTAAGAGTCACAGTTTAAATAAATATAAATCTTCAAAGTTAATTGAAAATTATTTTCAGTTTGACTAAACTCTAACCACAATTCTATTTTTTTTTATGGGTAAGTTAATAAATTTTTATTACTATAATATTTCTTTAGGTTTAGTAATATTGTTGATCTTATTTTTTTATAAAATAAATAAAGGGCTGATTATCATTGGCTCATTCATTCTTATCTATCTTTTTTTAATCATCACATCAAAATTTCTAATTTATAAAAATAATTTATGAAACAAAAAGTTTTCATACTATGTGTGATTTAAAAAAAATTTAGATAGCTTAAAAAGGTATTTTAAACAATATATTGGGATAGTGTTCGTTAGCAATCACATCATATTTCTGATTTTAATAGATTCTAAACAAAGTTTTTAATTGTAATATTTGAATCTAGACTTTTGTCTTTTTTAGTTTATTAAATCTAATATTACATTTAATTTAATTTTTTATAACAAGGTTACCTAATAGATAATGGATAAAGATAAGTTAAGTTTTTTTACAAACCAAAATATTCAAATTGATTTAAATAATTTTATCATAAGCCTTATTTCAGTTGTGATACTTTGTTTGTTAATACAGTTATTTTATATAAAATTTTCATCTACACTATCTAACAGGGCACACTTTTCAAAAAATTTTGTAATTTTAGGAGTTACAACTTGTATTATAATTATGATTGTAAAAAATTCATTAGCACTTTCTTTAGGATTGGTTGGTGCCTTATCCATTGTAAGATTTCGTGCTGCTATAAAAGAACCAGAAGAACTAGTTTATTTATTTTTAGTAATTGCTGCTGGACTTGGATGTGGAGCAGGACAAATTAAAATAATAGTTGTTGGAATTTTATTTGCACTAATAATAATATTTTTTTATTATTATGCTTATAATAGAAAAAAAATTGAGTATTCTGAATTAATTAATTTAGCAATAATAATTGATGAAGATATAAAAGAAAAAGAGATCAATAAAATTATAAATGAACTTAAATCAATAGCAGATGAATTAAACTTTATTTCGATGTCTAAAACAGAAACTACTACAAGTTTAAATTTAGATATTAGGCCAAAAGATTTTAATGAAGTTTTAAGAATAACAGATATTATCAAACAGAAATTTAAAAAATCAAAAACTATTGTTGCAAGAAATAGTAATTTGAGTTTATGATTTTAAAAAATAGTAGAAAATCTATTATAAAAAAATCAAAAAAATTTAATAAATTTTTAATTTTATATTTTATTTTAACATTTTCAGTAGGTCTTTTGTTTGTAATATTTTTTTTTACTTCATACACAGTAAAATTGAAAACACAAAAAATCCTAGATTATTTATCTAAATCTGGAAGAATAGAATATATTTATATATTTGATATCGCTTATAAAGCTATTAAGAGCAATTTTTATAAATTTGACAGAATTGATTTTAATATAAAGTTTGAAGATATTGTAACTTTAGAAAAAGAAAGAGAGGAAGGTATTAAAAGAGGTACCTTAGGTAGAAATAAAGATCGATTAACAAAAGTAAACACAATTATAAAATTTAAAAATAAAAAAATTAAATCTAAAATTAGATTAAAAGGTGATAGAGATATGCATTGGCGTAAAAAAAAAACCTCCTCTTATAATGTTTACCTTCCAAAAGACCAGTATATTTATGGAGTAAATAATTTTGCAATTCATAAACCTGGGCTAAGAAATTATATTCATGAATGGATCTTTAATGAAATGATGGGTGATCTAGGAGTGATAAAAATAAAATATAATTTTTTTAAGCTTTATATTAATGGATCCAATACTGGCTTGTATGCTTTTGAAGAAAAAATGGGCAAAGAAGTTCTAGAAAGGAACAAAAGAAGGAATGGTCCAATAATTGCTTCATTAACAGAATATAATTCTGGAAAAGATAATCAAATATTTCAAGTTTATGATGAAAAATATTGGAATAAACCAGAAAATATTGAATTAGCTAAAACTGCAATTAAAAAAATTCAAGAATTTTTTTCAGGAGAAAGAGGAATAGAAGAAACTTTTGATTTAGAAAAATTAGCAGCTTTTTTTGCTGTAATCGATGCCACATATACTAGTCATGCTTTATTTTTTAGTTCAAAATTATATTATAACCCTTTAAGTGGTTTATTTGAGCCCATACCAAGAGATGGACATAGGCAATTACCTAATTATCATAAATTTAATAAAAATTATTATGATAAACTTTTAATAGATTCAATTTATAAAGAAGAATTAAAATCAGAACTTAAAAATAATCTTCAAATAACAGCAGGACGACATTGGTGGATAAAAAGATTTTTTACTACTCAAAATGGTGAAATCAATAATGATTTTTATAATTTATATATAAAGTATTTAACTAAAATTAGTTCTAAAGATTATTTAGATTCTTTTTTCAAAAAAAGAAAAAAAGAAATAGAAAAAATCAATTCAAAAATATATTCAGATTATTTTTTTTATGCAGGATCTAGAGATTATACTTGGGGACTTTATTACTTTAAAGAAGATGATTTATACCATAGGGCAGAAGTAATAAGAAAAAGACTTGAAACAGAGCATAAGAAAATTAGTGCAGTTATAGATGAGAATAAAAATTTAGTTATTGATATAGCTTATGATTACTATGATAAAACAAAAAATCAAATAAGACTAGATGACTTAAGGATTGACTACATAAGTTGTAGTGCGATCAATCAGCGTTATAAAAAAATTCCTTTATCTAATAAAATTTATGAAAAAACATATATTAAAAAACCAATAAACTTATTTTCAACTACAAAAATAAAACTAAATTTTTTAGACTTGAATGAATCTCAATGTAAAAATGTCAGAATCATAGATAATAAGCTTGGAAAAAATTATTTTGTAAAAATTAATTATTTAAACTCTTTCCACAATTTTGATGAATTTAAATTAAGTAACAAAGATCTTTATTTAGAGTTTTTTAAAAAAAAGAATAATGATTTATTTTTAAAAGTTAACACTGTTAAAATTGACAAAAATTTATACATACCCAATGGTATGAATGTTATAATTAATCCTGGTCAAAAAATTATTTTAACAAATAATTCTTTTATAATATCAGACTCAAGATGGATAGTAGATGGATTTACTAAGCAAATTTCTATTAGTGGTGTTGAAGATAATTTTGGTGGAGGGCTGATGATAAGAGGGCCTATTGAAAAATCATATTTTAATAATGTTAAATTTACTTACTTAAATGGTTTTAAAAAGGATTTTCTAGACAAAAAAAATAATATTCGTTATTCGACAATAACTTCATACACAAAAAATAAGATAAACAACTATAGTGAAAAAATATTTATTAAAGATTCAAATAAGTCAATTAGCGAATTTAATATTTTAGGTTCTTTAAATTTTTATCAAACCAATGCTGAGTTAAAGAATTTAATTTTTAATAAAATTGCATCTGAGGATGCTGTTAATGTTATAAATTCTAAATTTATTATAAATGATATTAAATTTATTGAAAATAATTCTGATTCAATTGATTTTGATTTTAGTACTGGAACAATCAATGGTGCAAAATTTATAAATATAGGTAACGATGCAATCGATTTTTCAGGGTCAACTGCAAATATTAAAAATCTTTATTTTAATGATATTGGAGATAAATTGATTAGCGCAGGTGAAAACTCAAATATAAATATATCATATATAAAAGCAGAAAAATCTTACACAGGGATAGCTAGTAAAGATGGATCAATTGTAAGTGGTGAGAATATATTTATGGAAAATGTTAAATTACCCTTTGTTTCATTCAATAAAAAATTTGAATATGAACCTGCTTCAATAGATTTAAAAAATGTTAATTTGTATAATTTTTATGAAAAATGGGTAACTGATAAAAATTCCAAAATATATCATGAAAATTTAGAAGTTGGATTGGTTTCAAAATATATGATCCCAGTCATTTATAAAAAAAAATTAGAATTACTTAAAAATATAAATTAGATGTTTTTTATTAAAAAAATAACAAAAAAAATTATAATTCAATCAAAAAATTTTAATGAAACAATTAAATAACTCACTAAAAAGATATGAAAGAAAATGGGTTTTTGATAATAAAAATTTAAATATTGATTATAATCAAATTCTTATTTTAATTCACAAATCAAGTTTTTTTTTTATAAAACAATTTTCAGATAGATTTGTAAATTCAATATACTTTGATGATCAACATTACAGCTCCATGCATCAAAATATTGATGGTATAAGCAAAAAAAAAAAATATAGACTTAGATGGTATGGTGATTTCTCAAAAACTATTAATCCATTATTTGAAATAAAAGAAAAAAATGGATTTGAAGTAAATAAAAAAATTTTCAATTTAAGTGAATTAAATAATCTAAGTTTATCAAAAGATAATGACCTTGAAAAAATTGAACTTTTTATTAACAAAAATTTTAATTTTAAAAATAAGATATTTCCAATATTAACAACTCATTACTTAAGAAGTTATTTTATATCTGCTAATAAACTAGTTAGAGCTACAATTGATAAAGATCTAAAAAGTTTATCTTTATATCAAAATAAAAATGCAGGAATAATAAAAGAATTTAATGATATAATCTTGGAATTAAAATATGATTTAAATTTAGACGATTATGTTAGATCTAATTTAGGAAATATTTCTGTAAGACTTTCTAAAAATTCAAAATTTGTTAATTCAGCTATTCATAGACCTAATACTTTATCTTAATTAAAAGATAAGACTCTAAACATTAGTACATTCTTCTTTGTGCTTGAGCGCTCTCTTAGAGCTTATTTAACCCAAGTCTTTTACTCACTAATTGTCAAAAAATAAATGAAATGAGATTAGTAAATAACTTTTGTAAGCTTTTAAAATATGAAATTTAACAAATGAAAACTATTTTTAATGATATTGATTTTTGTTGTTGTTGTTCAATATCTCAGGCACTAGAGGGACATACTACTTCACACTAGTTATGTGAACAATTTAAAATTCATAAAAAATATAGAAAATTATAGAAAAATTTAAATTATAAGAGGCGTTCTGTTACCCGGTGCACCGAACTGTGCTTCTATAATCCTTATTTTACAACAAAGTTGAAATGCTAAAAGGCAGAAGTTTAAGGTAAATTCCGGATGTATTCCGGACAGGATTTTTGTGTTAAAAACTTACTTAATGACTAAGAAGATTATAAATGTAATTAATAATGATTTTGGTGTTGATGAATTAACTTTTATAGAGTCAATTAATGACCCCAAGAATGCAAGTGCTAAGGGGTCGATTTTAGGCGCAATTAGTGAAGTTCTTTTACAAAGATATTTAAAAAAAGAAAAATTTAAAACTCATAGAATTAAAGAAAAGCCAGATGGAGGTTTTGATAAAAAAAATAATGAAGCTAGAGGAGATTTTTATATAAAAGATGATAAAGAAAAAACTAATAAATGGTTAGTAGTTGAATGTAAAGGTCTTAAAAGTAATTCTGAAAAGCACGCACACAATTTTTATGAAAGAGATAAATGTTTTACATAGTTGAAAAATAAATTTAAAAAAAAAACAAAAAAAGACATATATGAAAAAGGATATCAAACTTATTTAAGAAATAAAAAAGATTATGAAAAGAGTAATCCTTCTAAAGAATTTCCAAAATTTACATGGAATAAAGATTATCCTGGACTCGAAAGTTATGATTTAGACAATCTTTGGAAAGATGAAACAGGATTATTAAAATGGATTAATAGTTTACCAAATGAATTATTTAAAAAAGAAAATGTTGATATTGGCAAAGGTTCTATCTCAATTTTAATGACCCACATGCCAAGCACGCGTATTAGTTCTTCAGGAATAAAATCTACAGGACCATTAAAAGGTGAATTTGGTATTTTAGCTGTAGATTTATTTTATAGAACTGGAAAACATGAGTTCGTATTTTCAAGCTCTAATGATTTAAGCCATCAACCTGGTTCTCCAGAGCATTTATCTCAAAATTATACAATAGACATTATGCCATTTGGACTTAAAACAAAACCCGTTATTCAATTTCCATGGTATAAAGATATTAATGAGTGTATTAAAAATAATAATTTAATATACAGAGAAATCGATACCTCTCAAATAGACAATAGATATTAAAAAATGAAACAACTAGATTTAAAATTAATTATTAATGAAAAGAAAAAAGACAAAACTAATTTTAGCTTTATTTTAGAAAATATACATAATTATATTTATGCGAATGATGGCCTTGGTCCTAGCGAGTCATTAGATGTGGTGATAAATATTCTTTTTTTAAAAGCATTTGACGAATTAAAATCTATTAATAGTTTTTATATTAAAAATAATGAATATTTAGAAGTTACAAATGGGAAAAGAAATAAAGACTTTTTTTTAAGAATGGAAAACCTTAGAATTCAAACATTTGTATATTTTAAGGATTTGTTTGACAAAGCTCAACAAATTAAAATTAAAGATTATTCACTGGCATATGTAGTAAAGATGTTGGCTGATGTTAATATTTTGAAAAGTAACGACTTATTTGGAAAAGCATTTTTAAAGTATCTATCTTCATCTCAAAGAAATAGTAGAGGTCAATTTTTTACTCCAGATGAAGTCGTAAATTTTTGCATAAATTTTTTAAAACCAAAAAAAAATGATAAAATTCTTGATCCTGCGTGTGGAAGTGGTTCATTTTTAATTTCTGCAGCAAAATATATTAGCAATAAAAATAGTTCCAATTTAAATCTTAACAATATTTTTGGTTTTGAGATTAGTCCTACAGCAGCAAAAATAACCAAATTAAATATGATTTTAGCAAATATAAAACATGAAAATATTATAATTTCAGATGCTTTAAAGAATATTAAAAAAATCAAGACTATTGGATCTGACTTGCAAGAAGTTAATTTAAAAAATTATTTTGATTTAATTATTACAAATCCCCCATTTGGAACTACTGGAAAAATTTCAGATAAAACAATATTAAAAGATTTTAAATTAGGAAGTAAATGGAATGAGGTTAGTCAATCATATATAAACTCAGAAAAATTATTGCCTAATCAAGTACCAGAAGTCTTATTTATTGAAAGATGTTTAGATCTTTTAAAACCAAATGGGAAGATTGCGATTATTTTACCTAATGGAAATTTAGAAAACTCTTCATTAAAGTATGTAAGATATTTTATTAACTATAATTGTAATATATTATCAGTAATTAAACTTCCACAAGATGTGTTTGTCCATTCAGGAACTGGCATAAAAACATCTATCTTGTTTTTAGAAAAAAAAAAATCTAATAAATCTGATATAATTAATTCTAAAGATGTATTTTTTTCACAAATTACAAAAATTGGATTTTCGGCAAATAAAACTGGAAGGAAAATTTATAAAAAAGATGAATTAGGAAATACCATTAGAGACAAGAATGGCAACTCTATAATGGATGAAGATTTTTCAGATGTTTTATTAGATTACAATAATTTAAATATTAAAAATAAAAAAAAAAGTAAAAATAGTTTTATAATAAAAGCAAAAAATTTTTCTTATAATAGGTATAATTATGAATATTATAATCCCAAATATAAACAAATTTATTTAAATTTTAATAATCAAAATTCATTTTTCCTCAAAGATCTAGTTAGTATTAAAAAAAATAAGTCAAATAAGTTATTGTCTACTCATTTGTCTGTTTCTTATGTTGAGTTGTCAGATGTCATCGCTGATTACTCAGAAATACAAAAATCAGAAATTTTGAAAGTACACGAGCTTCCCAGTAGAGCTTCTTATGAGATTAATAAAGGGGATATAATTACTTCTGTTTCAGGTAATTCAATAGGAACAAAAAAACACGCATCAGCAATAGTTTCTGAAGAATTTAAAGGATCTATTTGTAGCAATGGTTTTAGAGTTTTTTACGATTTTTCTAAAAAGTTAGATAAATATTATTTTCTTTACTATTTAAAAACTGATTTATTTCTTAACCAAGTTTTTAGACTTAGAACTGGTTCTGCTATACCGTCATTACAAGATAATGATTTAATGAACATTCAAATATATATTCCGTCAAATAAAAAAACTAGAGAAATATCATTGTTAATGAAAAAAGGTTATGAGGATAGAATTAAATATAGAAATGCAATTTCAAAAATAAAAATTTAATCAATTAAAATTGAAAAAACTTTTAGCGATCGTGGTTCTGGGTTTGTTGTGGTGCAATACAAGTTTTACTGAAAGTACACTACCACCTTGTCAAGGTGAGGATCATATGCAATGGACTAATTGTGTTGGAACTTATTTGAAGAAAGATGTTAAACCTACTGGTTGGACTCGTGATTACACAGGAGAATTTGGCAGTATACTTGGAAAGAGAGAAGGCCAAGGTTCATCAAAAGTTTATAGAGATGGAAGTTTATATGCAACTTATGTTGGAGAGTTTAAAGATGATAAATTAAACGGACAAGTAAATATCATGTACGCTAATGGAAAGTCATACGTTGGAGAATTTAAAGATAATAAATTAAACGGACAAGGAACTATGACGATTGTTGATGGATCCACATACGTTGGAGGATGGAAAGATAGCAAAAGACATGGACAAGGAACTATGACGTGGGCAGGGACAGATGGATATAAATATGTTGGAGAATTTAAAGATAATAAACGACACGGTCAAGGAACTGAGACTTGGGCTAATGGAGATAAATACGTTGGAGGATGGAAAGATAGCAAAAGACATGGACAAGGATTTTTGACGCTTCATGATGAAAAATATACTGGTCAATTTAAAAATAACAAATTTGATGGATTAGGAACTTATTTCTACGATGACAAGAATATATATAGAGGAGAGTGGAAAAATGATAAAAGGAATGGCAAAGGAACAATTATTTATTCAAATAAAGATGCTCTATCAGGTTTATTCAAAGATGGAAAGTTTATATCTTTATATAAAAGATCATATAGTGATGAAAATAAAAGAAAAGATTTCGATTTTATTGAAAACATACATAAGAAAAAAAATGTAATAAATTTAAGTTGTTACGAAATTGATACAAATACTCTATTTAAAATTTTAATAGATGATGAATTGAAAAAAGCTGTAGAAATTTATCCAAGTCAAAAAGTTTATATATTGCATGATGTAATAAGTTATTCATCAGGAGAAGGAAATAATAATGATTTTTTTGGTTTAGAATTAAATAGTGTAAAGATACCCTCAGGCTTTTATACAAAACAAGAAATACTTAGGAATAATTTCTTTGCTCAGCGAAAAAGAGATATATCATTAGCAGATTCTGCAGACCAATATATAAAAGAATATATAAATCAAGAACTTAGAAATTGGATTATAAATAGATATACAGGAATATCAAAAACAGGACCCTCTAATCGACCTCTCAATAATGAAGTAATGGTTATGGATGAATTTAATAATCTAACAACAGAATTAGAGTATTATAATACATACTATAGGGGCAATAAAAATTTTAGATGTACTGACAAATCTTTTTAAAAATATTTAACGTTGATTTTATTAAGGAAGTGGTGCCCCCGCACGGAGTCGAACCGCGGACCTATTGATTACAAATCAACAAGCAGAAACAATTTCCTTTCATTAACTATTGATACTACTTACTTCTAGACTCTCGTCAAGTTGCTTCAGCAAT
>Ga0209709_10002500_pt1 | contig 15955 bp, 2 predicted proteins | sample ArcticOcean_MG_C_2_FD_187435 | JGI IMG/M metagenome (GOLD analysis project Ga0209709, IMG submission 187435) | Marine microbial communities from western Arctic Ocean - ArcticOcean_MG_CB4_136 (SPAdes) (version 2) | ecosystem: Environmental > Aquatic > Marine > Oceanic | place: Arctic Ocean... | reverse complement strand
AGTTGGAGAAACTGGCGATAAAGGACAAAAAGGAGAAATTGGAAATAATGGACAAAAAGGAGAAAAAGGAGAAATAGGAGCTCAAGGATTTACAGGGTTCCAAGGATTCCAAGGTTATACAGGATTTCAAGGGTTTACTGGAGTACAAGGATTTACTGGTTTCCAAGGTTGGCAAGGATATACTGGATACACTGGATTCCAAGGATACACCGGATTCCAAGGATACATCGGATTTCAAGGATTCCAAGGATATACAGGTTTTCAAGGATACACCGGATTCCAAGGATACACTGGATTCCAAGGATACATCGGATTCCAAGGATACACCGGATTTCAAGGATTCCAAGGATTCCAAGGATACACCGGATTCCAAGGATACACCGGATTTCAAGGTTTTCAAGGATACACCGGATTCCAAGGTTTTAAAGGATATACGGGATTTCAAGGATTCCAAGGATATACCGGATTTCAAGGATTCCAAGGAAATACCGGATTCCAAGGCTATACTGGATTTCAAGGCTATACTGGATTTCAAGGCTATCAAGGATATACAGGCTTTCAAGGATATACTGGATATCAAGGATTTCAAGGAAAATCTGGTAATTTTGGAGGCGCAACATTTGAATTTATAGCTAATTTATCTACTCAAACATCTGCCAATCCAGAATCAGGTAAATTTAGATTAAATGACTCACAATTAAACACATCAACTAAATTATATATTGATGATACCTCTAATCTTAATAGCATTACAATTACTACATTTATTCAAACTATTCAAAGTATTACTTCGGATATTAAAGGATTTGTTAAATTATCAAAAAAAACAGACACATCTAAATATATTATTTTCCAAATTACTGAAATAACTGATAATACAGGATGGTATTCTATTACTATTTCTCATCAATCATCTTCTGATATTTCACCATTTTCTGATACAGATGTTATTAGTATTAGTTTTTTAACAAATGGAACTAAAGGTGACCAAGGTGAAAAAGGTACTCGAGGATACACAGGATTTCAAGGATTTCAAGGATTTCAAGGATATACTGGTTTCCAAGGATATACAGGTTTCCAAGGTTATACTGGATTTCAAGGATTCCAAGGTTACACTGGATTTCAAGGCTTTCAAGGATATACTGGATTTCAAGGTTATACTGGTTTCCAAGGATATACAGGTTTCCAAGGTTATACAGGATTCCAAGGATTTCAAGGAAAACAAGGGTCTATTGGACCAGATGGAAATAATGGTAATGATGGTAATGATGGAGGTAAAGGAGATAAAGGAGAAGTTGGACTTAAAGGATTAACCGGAGAAAAAGGACAGAAAGGAGATATTGGACAAATTGGAAATAATGGTAATGATGGCAATAATGGCGATAAAGGTGAAACAGGTCAAAAAGGACAAAAAGGAGAAGTGGGAGTTCAAGGATTCACAGGATTTCAAGGACAAAAAGGTTATAAAGGAGAAACCGGAAAACAGGGAAATTATGGACAAAAAGGGGCTCAAGGATTTGAAGGAGACCAAGGAGATAGAGGTCATCAAGGTTATACTGGATATACAGGTTTTCAAGGATACACTGGGTCTCAAGGATATACGGGCTTCCAAGGATACACTGGGTCACAAGGATTTACTGGGAGAGGATTTCAAGGTTATACAGGATATCAAGGAAAAAACGGTTCTCAAGGATTTACTGGGAGAGGATATACCGGATTTCAAGGATGGCAAGGATTTCAAGGTTATCAAGGTTATCAAGGTTATCAAGGTAAAGAAGGTTCTTTTGGTGGTGCTACATTTGAATATCAAATAGATGTTTCTGTCGATTCTGTTGACCCAGGTATTGGTAAATTTAGAATAAATAATATATGGCAAACAACAGCAACAAAACTTTATATTGATATTTCTTCAAACATTGGAACACCTAAAAAAACAATAAACGCAATATTAGAAACTATTGATTCTGTTACATCTAATATTAAAGGATTTGTAAAACTTATGAAAAAAAGTGATTCTAATTCTTTTATATTATATCAAATTAATGATGTAACTGATAATATTGGTTGGTATACATTATCTATTACTCATCAATCTTCATCTGATACTACACCTTTTAATACTACTGGTGATGATATATTATTAAGTTTTCTTACAAATGGTAATAAAGGAGATAGAGGATTTCAAGGATATACAGGATTTCAAGGACATACTGGATTCCAAGGATATACTGGATTCCAAGGATATACTGGATTCCAAGGGTTCCAAGGAAATAGAGGATTTCAAGGATATACCGGATTTCAAGGATATACTGGATTTAAAGGATATACCGGAAGCCAAGGATTTCAAGGAAACAAAGGAACAGTTGGACAAAATGGTGATAAGGGAGAACAGGGGGAAAAAGGTAATCAAGGATTTAGAGGATTTGGAGGAGTTCAAGGTTATACAGGTTTCCAAGGATGGCAAGGTTACACAGGGTTTCAAGGATATACTGGATTCCAAGGATTCCAAGGATTTATTGGATATACCGGATTCCAAGGATATACAGGCTTTCAAGGATACACCGGTTTCCAAGGATTAAAAGGACCACAAGGTGAAATTGGTGTTCAAGGATATACAGGCTTTCAAGGATATACAGGCTTTCAAGGATATACTGGATTCCAAGGATGGCAAGGATTCACCGGATTTCAAGGATTTCAAGGATATACAGGATTCCAAGGATTTCAAGGATTCAGAGGGTCCCAAGGGTATAGTGGATTTCAAGGGTATACTGGATTTCAAGGTTATACAGGTTTCCAAGGATTTCAAGGATTTACTGGATTCCAAGGGTATACAGGATTTCAAGGATACACTGGTTTCCAAGGATTCCAAGGAATAGGATTTCAAGGATACACTGGTTTCCAAGGTTTCCAAGGTTTCCAAGGTTATACTGGATTCCAAGGATTTCAAGGGAAAGAAGGCTCGTTTGGTGGAGCCTCATTTGAATACAAAATAGATAGAGATGTAAATAGTGCTACCGATCCAGGAAAAGGTATTTTTACATTAAATCAAACAAATTTAAATACATCAAACAAATTATATATCGATTCTTCAGCTAATGTAGGAGATAATAACATTGATTCTTTTATGACAACTTTGACTTCTGTCACATCTGATATTAAAGGATTTGTAAAATTAACAAAAAAAACAGATGCCGCGAAATTCATTTTATTTCAAATAACTCAAGCTACTAATAATACTGGTTACTGGACATTATCTATTACTCATCAATCATCTTCCGCAATAAGTCCATTTGATGATGATGATGATATATTATTAAGTTTTCTTACAAATGGAAGTAAAGGAGATCAAGGTGAAGTAGGACCTCGAGGATATACAGGATTCCAAGGATATACAGGATTCCAAGGATACACAGGTTTTCAAGGATGGCAAGGATATACTGGATTCCAAGGATACACAGGATTTCAAGGATACACAGGATTCCAAGGTTACACTGGTTTTCAAGGATTCCAAGGTTACACTGGTTTTCAAGGATTCCAAGGATACACTGGATTTCAAGGATTTACTGGATTTCAAGGATTTACTGGATTTCAAGGATTTACTGGATTTCAAGGATTTACTGGATTTCAAGGATTTACTGGATTTCAAGGATTTACTGGATTTCAAGGATTCCAAGGATATACTGGATTTCAAGGATACACAGGATTCCAAGGTTGGCAAGGATTTACTGGTTACACAGGATTCCAAGGATATACTGGATTTCAAGGATACACTGGTTTTCAAGGATGGCAAGGATTTACTGGTTACACTGGATTTCAAGGATACACAGGATTCCAAGGATGGCAAGGATTTACCGGTTACACAGGATTTCAAGGATACACAGGATTTCAAGGATACACAGGATTCCAAGGATACATTGGATTTCAAGGATACACTGGTTTTCAAGGATTCCAAGGATATACAGGATTCCAAGGATTTCAAGGATATACAGGCTTTCAAGGATACCAAGGATATCAAGGAACTATTGGAGTGCGAGGACTAAAAGGAGAACAGGGGTTTGGACTTAAAGGAGTAAAAGGAGAACAAGGAACTCAAGGATATACTGGTTTCCAAGGAAAAGATGGTTCTTTTGGTGGTGCCACTTTTGAATATCAAGTTGATATGTCAACTCAAACATCAGCGGATCCAGGGCCTGGTAAATTCAGATTAAATAATATAAATGCTATTTTATCAAAAGGATTATATATTGATATATCATCTAATGCTGGATATCCAAAAGAACTAATTACTTCTTTTATGGTTACTTTAGATTCAGTTACTTCTAATATTAAAGGATTTGTGAAATTATCAAAAAAATCAAATTCATCCAAATTTATTATTTTTCAAATAACTGAAACAACTAACAATACAAATTGGTGGTCATTAACGGTTAGTCATCAATCTTCATCTGAAACAAATCCTTTTTTAGATACAGATGATATATTATTAAGTTTCCTTACGAATGGAAGTAAAGGGGACCAAGGATATCAAGGATTTAGAGGATTACAAGGTTATACTGGTTTCCAAGGATATACAGGTTTCCAAGGTTATACAGGTTTCCAAGGATATCAAGGATTCACTGGATATACTGGATTCCAAGGATATACAGGATATCAAGGATTTCAAGGTAGAGGATTCCAAGGATATACTGGTTTTCAAGGATATACTGGTTTTCAAGGATATACTGGATATCAAGGATATAAAGGACAAAAAGGAGAAAATAATGGAATTGTTGGAGCAAAAGGAGAACCTGGTCAAGGAACTGAAATTGATGAAAATACTGATATTTCTCTTAATAATTTGAAAGTTCATGGAGATTTAAGCGCAAATGACACAAGTTTTAACAATATTCACTTTTTAGGAAAAATTTTTGGTAGAGATGGTAATGAATTTGTTGGTGGAGCTGGTACTGTAAATAATTCAAATCAAACCTTTTATGATATTTTAACACAACAACCAAATAAATTTAAAAAACAAGGTAACATTGTAAATACAGCTGCATTTATTGATATTAGTTGGAACTTTAATGATATATTAGCTAATCAAGCTTCTAATTTTTTAGCAAAATTATCATTTCAAAATTTAGAAAAAACTAAATCTTTACCATTTATTAATGAAATAAAATTAGACATCTCAGGAAATACTACTTATAATAGCGGAACTAATTCAGAAAAATGGATTTATTTTACTACTTTATCTATTTCTAATACTCAAAACTACAATACTGAATCTTTTAAAACATATCGATTAGATAAAACATCTCCAAGCGATATTAATAATAGTGATATTCTCAATATATTAGGTAAAACTGACAAATTTGATGTAAGAATTTATGGAACAAATTTCGCAGAAAATTACCCCACTATTGAAAATAGAGCATTAAAATTTGAAGGAATTCAATTTCAAATGCCAAGAGAACCTCCAGCACCTACTTTTGTATTAGAAAGTACTATTTTAAGTGATAATAATTTAACTATTACGTATGATGTAACTGCAACAGAAGATGGAAGACCTAATTCAATCGCACAAATCACATCAGCTATTACTGATTACAGTCAAAACAATACTTTATCAAGTATTATTTATCCTGTTATTACTACCACATTAAGAGATACAGAATCGATTTCCAATGCTTCAGCACATACAGATTTTAATATTACTTTAAATAATTTAAGATCAGGAACTAATTATAACTATAAAGTTAAAGTTAAAAATAATATCAAAACAAACTTTTCTGTTTTTGGAACAGAAAAACTATCTAATACATTAAGATTACCCAATGATAATAGTATTACTAATACTTCTGTTACTATTACCGCTAATAATACTATATCTGTTACTACACCATCTTCAAGTGCTAATTTAAATAATACATCTGTAATATATATTCAAACTCATAATAATTCTGGCTCATTTAATGGTTCATTTAATATAAACAATAATAATCAAATTATTCAAATTTCAAGTCCTTATACTTCTAATCAACATACATTAGAAAAAGGATTTGGTAAATGGATTGATAATAGTCAAAATTTAGTCAAATTAGAATGTTATATTAATAATACTTTAAAACAATATATTACTTTTCATGGATTTAATACAAGCAATAATAATAGTGGAACAGCACAAAGAATAAATCAAAATAGCAATACTTTCAATTATTTCTATAATCCATCACAAAGTGATATATGGAATGGTAATAATAATAAAGAAGGTTTTAGAATAAAAGGCACATTATCATTAAATGACATTGTTTATAATGAAGCTATTTCAAATATAGGTGTAGCACAGTCTACCCCTCATACTATTAAATATAAATACTATAGAAATGCTGATATTGACGGAAGTATTGATACTGAAACATCTTACAATGTTTATGTCGATACACTATCAAATGACCCTACTATTTCTACCAATTCCACAACAGCAACTGTTAAAACTCTTATATGGACTATGGGAATTCCAAGTGTAAAAACTATTGATATTGATTTTACAAGAACATATCAAAATATAAATTCAACTAATCTATTTATACCAGGAAATAAAATAATCGCAACTATTAAAGATATTCAAAAAATAAATAAAAATACTGATAAATATATACATTTAGCCAGAGATACTGTTTCAGGCATTTATAATAAAATTATTAATTCTACAGGAGAATATACTTATACTTCTGCTGATATTAAAACAGCTACAGATAGTTATTACTATATGGCATATTATGATGAAGAAATTGGAATTGGTCAAGAAGATGGTACTAATTTAACTATTCAAGAAAATGTTATATCTTTAAAGAAAAGTGTTAATGTTAATAATATACTTACTGTTAATCACTTTTTCGATAAAAACAGCTATTATAATACCGGAAGTTCCAGTATTGTTCGTAAATTTACTTATACAGATGTTTATGAAATTACTGATTCCATTGAATTAGCGAAATTAAATACCGATGTTGGTGATATAGGGCTGACACAATACACTGATGGTAATACTGATTCTAAACATCAAACTATTCCAAAAAATTGGACTTTATTATATTTAAGTGGTAAATTTAGAACAAATGCTAATAATACATATCCCAATGTTAATAATTATCAATATAATGGTGTAGATAGTATTGTTAATGGGTCTGGACAATATTCTGCTGGAACTATTGCTTATTCCACAACAGGAGAATCTGATTCAAATGGATATAAATGGATTGTTTTTGATTTAACAAAATCTTCTGGTGGTTATGATATGATGGGATTAACATTATCTATTAATCAAAATGGTGATTCACAAAAATATTTAGATTTGAAAACCACTTTATCTAATTTCTTTAATTCTTCAACAATCGATGATTTATTAAATTTAACCAATACTAATGCCATTGGCTTTTGTAGAGCAACCAAATCTGGCTCTACTACTAAGATTATGGGAAGTTTTAAACAATCATTTAATCCTATTGGTGGTAATTGGATTGTAAATGGGACTGGAACTAAATCTTATACTGATATTAGTGAAAGCTCTTCTTATGGTTCTATTGTTGACGATGGTTCAAGTGGAAGAGGAATATATATAAGTAAAACAGCAATTAATGATGATTTAAAAATATTTATAGGATTAAAAAACAATTGGAGCGAATAATTATACGTTTTTTATATAATAAAACTTAAAATAAGTTATATTATATTATATTATATGACAGATTCAGCAAATTTAGACACATTTGAAAAAGTAGATATATTATTAAAATCAGCATATGGATTTCCTTCCGCAGATGAAACCAGAGCATGGTACGAAGAAACTCCTGTAAAATATAATAATTCTGTTAATGGTGAAGATTTATTTGTTGAAACTATACCATCACAACCTGATTTTGATACTAACGGTATTGTTAAAACAGCAGCACAAGTAGGATTATCTTCTGATGACTTTAAAAATTATAGTCATGACAACACTGATAAATCATCATGTAGTATTGTCGATGATTCCACTGGTAAAGTTAGAAGATTTAAATTACTTATATTAGAACAGACTCCGCAATTATCCAGTTCTGGATTATCTTGGTATAAATTAGATTCTTCATCAATAAATGTAATTCAAGATTCTTTTCAATTTAACTTTAAGCAATATGAAAGTGGTGGCAATATTGTTCAACCTTATTTATATAAAGTCAATACTGAAAAATCATTATCTACTTCTTTGCCTTTTGGGAAAAAAGGCGGCAATTATTTTATAGATTTGAAATCAGGTGTTTTGTTTTTTTCTGATTTTGTTAATTTTTCTAATGGAACACAAACAAATAGTAATTTTCAAGTAAATATTATTGATAATAAACCTGTTATTACTATTTATAAATATATTGGTAAAAAGGGCATTGCTAATGCTGTTACTGATAACGTTGGTGCTACTGGAGCTACTGGTCCTGTTGGTGCTAATGTTTGGTTAGAAAATTTTAATTTATTAAATTTAGAAGATTATAACAATAATATCAATACTAAATTCTCACCAACAGATGGATATATATATTTACAAGCTTTTATAGCCCCTATTAAGGGTGTTTATAATAAAATTCAACTTAAAATTAAAAATGTTACCAATAACCATAATATAGAAGGTGCTATATATGATTCCAGTTTTAATAATACACAATATTTTCCAAAAAACAAATTGGGTTATGGTACTCTTAATACCTCATTATCAAATAACCAATTTGTTACTATCACATTAGATACCGTTCCTAATTTAGATAGAGGTAAAATGTATTTTATAGCAATTAAACATAGTTCATCTAATAACGCAAATATTTTAAATTTTTGGGGAAATAAAAATTATTCTGGAGCAACAGGCATACATAGTCTTTATTTATCAACTTCTACTTATACATTAGCTAATGAAATGCCTAATACATTTATTTTAAATGGAACAAATGATACTATTACTGAAACAGGTAGTGCTTTATCATTATTTTGGTTTATTGTTTCTGGACCACAAACAGTTTATGGTGCAACTCAAGGACTACAGGGAAATCAAGGATATACTGGATTTCAAGGATATACTGGATTTCAAGGATATACCGGATTTCAAGGATATACCGGATTTCAAGGATATACCGGATTTCAAGGATATACCGGATTTCAAGGATATACTGGAGCACAAGGATATACTGGCTTCCAAGGATTTAGAGGTTCTCAAGGATATACTGGTTCTCAAGGATATACTGGATTTCAAGGATATACTGGATTTCAAGGATATACTGGATTTCAAGGATATACTGGTTTCAAAGGTTATACAGGTTTCCAAGGATATACTGGATTTAGGGGATATACTGGATTTCAAGGATATACTGGATTTCAAGGATATACTGGATTTCAAGGATATACTGGATTTCAAGGATATACTGGATTTCAAGGATATACTGGATTTCAAGGTTTTACTGGATCACAAGGATTTACAGGAAGAGGATATCAAGGATATACTGGATTTCAAGGCTATACCGGATATCAAGGATTTCAAGGAAAATCTGGAAGTTTTGGTGGTGCAACATTTGAATTTGTTGCTGATTTATCAACAACTACATCTGCTGACCCTGGACCATCCAATATTGTATTTAATAATTCTACTATTATAAATTCTACCAATTTATATATTGATAATACTTCTAATATAGATAGTGTTACTATTACCAGTTTTATGTCTACTATATCAAGTGTAACTTCTGATATTAAAGGTTTTGTAAAAATATCAAAAAAATCAGATACAGAAAAATTTGTTACATTTCAAATTACATCTATTACTGACAATACAGGTTGGTTTTCATTAGTTGTTTCACATCAAGCTTCTTATGACACTTCGCTATTTTTAGATGATGATGAACTTTTAACAAGTTTTTTAACCAATGGAAATAAAGGTGACCAAGGCGACCAAGGTGATAGAGGTTATACTGGTTTCCAAGGATTTCAAGGATATACTGGATTCCAAGGATTTCAAGGATATACTGGATTCCAAGGATTTCAAGGTTACATCGGTTTTAAAGGATATACTGGATTCCAAGGATTTCAAGGATACACTGGATTTCAAGGATATACTGGATTCCAAGGATTCCAAGGTTGGCAAGGATATACCGGATTTCAGGGATACATAGGATATACTGGATTCCAAGGATATACTGGATTTCAAGGATTCCAAGGATACACTGGATTTCAAGGATTCCAAGGATATACTGGATTTCAGGGATATACTGGATTTCAAGGATATCAAGGATTTCAAGGATATACTGGATTCCAAGGATTTACAGGTTCTCAAGGATTTACAGGTTCTCAAGGATTTACCGGACTTGGTTATCAAGGATATACCGGTTTTCAAGGTTATACTGGATTTCAAGGACAACAAGGGTTTACTGGATTCAAGGGAGACGGTTTCAAAGGTGCAGTGGGTTATACATTTTGTATGGATTTATGTGGTAATAAAACTGTTTGGAAGACCGACAGCGGACCTCCCACATCATCTTTATCTGGATTAACTTCTAATATTTCTGATGCTGGACTTGATAATCTAAAAGATTTAACATATTTTGAATTTATGAAAATTGCTTCAACCGCATTATTAAAACATCCATATAATTCATTTCCTATGAGTAATGCAAGTAATTCTAATACTGGGTATATTAATACAAGAACTGGACATAACACTCATGGTTATGTTATTCCAAGAGCTGGTAAATTATTAGGATTTGCTATTGATTTTGTTTTTGAAGGTAATGGTGCCGTTTTTTATGTCTTCTGTTGGGATCCTGATAATACTTCATTGAAATATCTTACATCCATTACAAGTAATAATGGTAGTAATCAATCATATGGTTCCGCTACAACTACCTTAAATGAAGAAATTACCGTTACTGAAGGATCTTATTTATTTGCCACACAACTTATTGAAAATGTTACAAATCCTGCCACTGGTCCTTGTCATATTACTGTTTATATGACTTTTACATAAAATAATAATTTTAAATATAATTTATTATTTTATTTTTCTTCTTGCGACTCAGCCATTGCCTCTTTCAATTCCATATAATTTGCTAATTTACGTTTTAATGCTAATTTCTCTTTCAATATATTTCCTGTATCTCCCTCACTTATACCTGTCATAATATTCATCCATTCATCCATTAATTTTGGGTCATTTTTATAAGTTGGATTTGCCTTTTCCCATTCTGTCAAACTTATAGGTAATTTTAGTTTGACATCTCTAATTGTTTCATCTAATTTCTTATTATCTTCGTCTTTTTCCCATTTATCATTGTCTTTTACATAAAATTGTAATCTCTTTTTATCACTACAATGAATCGGCCTTTCTGTTGGTTTCATATCTTGTAACTGCTTTTTAATAATATTTGTTACTCCATTTACAAATCCATTATCTTTTGAATATTCCAAATCTTCTAATGTTACTTTAATATTTTCTACAAAATCTGTTAAATTTAAAGCATCCTTACATTGCTCATTTAAGAAAACATTTATTGTCATTTTGTTTGTGCAATTATTATAAGTATTATTCTGGATATTATTATTACTATATTTTGTCATTGAAACTGAATGCGTCATTAAATCTTTCACCATGTCTTTTAATTCTTCATTTGATTTTTCTAAAATTTTTATTTTTTCATCTTTTAATCCATTTACTTCATTTTGTAAATCCCATAAACCCGGCTCCGTTTTAACACTTTTCACTCTTTTGGAAGTTTTGGAAACAAGACTGGTGTATGTTTTTTGACATTTTTTTTGATGATACCACAAACCATTTCTGCTTTTATAATTTTTACCGCATTTTTCACAAGAAAATGGCCTTCCACTTTTTTCGTGACGTTTCGTGACACTTTCGTGACACTTTCGTGACACGTTTTTGTTATGTCTTTTAGTTGCTAAATGTTTTTCATAGTTTGATTTTTGAGACGCTGCGTAATCACAATTTTCACAATAATATTTTTTACTACTTTTACTACTTTTACTACTTTTTGTCACGATTTTTTTGGACATTTATATAATGTCCAGAAAATATTTTTAAGTTCTTATCACATGAACTTTTTGTTCAGTAACAAAACACAATCGGTTAAATACAAAAAATCCCTACAAGATGCTCAAAAAACACATATTGGGTACAAAAAAATTTACAAAACTTATCCTATATTTCGATTTTGGACATTTTTGAAATGTCCAAAATCGATTTTTGCAAAATACTTTGTTCAATATCATGACTGCATTTCATAAACTTGTAGGTAGCTACTTTTTAAAATTTTAGAAAACCTAAGCATTTAGGTCTAATTTTATTGGTTTTGATAGCATTCAAAAAAGATTATTAATTAAAATTATGAAACAAAATTAAAATTTTTTAATATACACATTAATTATATCAATATGAGTCACACAGTAATTGTTGATTTAAGCAGTGACAAGATTTATGTTAGAGATTTAGAAAATCCATCTATTGACACAAGTTTCAATTTAGTAGATAATTCATTAAACATAATGCATAAAAATTCAATGGATATATCTCAAAATTTAAAAGATTTATCTGGTAATGTATCTACAAATAATACAAATTTATCAAATTTTCAAACACAATTAAATACTGTAAAAAATAAAGTTTTAGATAGTAACGATGATGTTTATATTCAGTTTTCAGATGGTTCGACATTAGCATCATTAAATGAAGCAAGAGGTTATCAAGGTTTTACAGGGTTCCAAGGTTATACAGGATTTCAAGGATATACAGGATTTCAAGGATATACAGGATTTCAAGGATATACAGGATTTCAAGGATATACCGGATTTCAAGGATATACAGGTTTTCAAGGATTTACAGGTTTTCAAGGATATACCGGATTCCAAGGATATACAGGTTTCCAAGGTTATACCGGTTTTCAAGGTTATACAGGAGGACAAGGTTATACTGGTTATCAAGGTGATACAGGATTAAGAGGATTTCAAGGATATACTGGTTTCCAAGGATATACAGGATTCCAAGGATTTACAGGTTTCCAAGGATATACCGGATTCCAAGGATATACAGGATTTCAAGGATATACCGGATTCCAAGGATATACAGGATTCCAAGGAGTTGTTGGAGGAGTAACTCAAAAAATATCTTTAAACAGTGATGAATATATTTGGAATGATAATACAACAATAACATATCCAAGTCGAGAATTGATACGAGGATTTACATACTATATAGATATAGATTTGAATTCAACACATCCAATTAGATTACAAAGTACTCAAGGGACAAACGGAACATTATATGGTACTGGATTAACACATAGTGATAATACAACAGGAACATCTGCTGCTTTAAATAAAATATCAGGAAGATGGACATGGTCAATATCGTTTGATGCCCCAAATACTTTATATTATCAGTGTCAATATCATGAGAATATGAGGGGAACATTTAATATAGTAGATGTTCGTGGTCCTCAAGGATATACTGGTTTTAAAGGCTACACTGGATTTCAAGGATTTCAAGGAATTGGGTTTCAGGGATTTACAGGATTTCAAGGTTTAAGAGGAGATGATACAGATTTTCAAAATTTAAGTTCAAAATCAGGAAGCGCGGCACAAACAGATTTAAGAAATATAGGTAGTACTAAAATAAATTATGCTGGAGCAATAAAATTATATACTGCGAAGGAACCAGTAGAAGCAGGACAACCAGTATGTATTGATATAAATACGTCAAATGGAAATATAACAGTAAAATCTTGTACATCACTAACAACATCAACAGATATTATAGGAATAGCAGTTCAAAGAGCTGCAACAGGAGATAAGGTAGAAGTAGTATCTCATGGATATACAACAGCCAGATTTAACGAAGGAACTGTAGGTTCTTCAAATATAGACGATACATTATATTTAAGTTGGGATGATTATACAAAAGTAGATATTAGTGGAACTGAAAAGATAGGATTTTTAGCATCTACAAAATTAGATAATAGTGGTGCTTATATTCGTTTGATTGATTTTTCAGTAACAGATGCTGCTGCTATGGGTCCTCGTGGTCATCAAGGTATTGAAGGAATAGATGGACCCCAGGGATTTACTGGATTTCAAGGAAATACACTTAGTTGGTGGCATAGTTATAAATTTAATTATGATACAACGACATCAGGAACTCCTGGAAGTGGAAAGGCTCAAAGAGTATTAGATCCAATAGGTAGCCCTTATGATATAAGTGAAAGTAATAAAGCACATTTTAATTTAGATAAATTAGTAGAATTAGGAGTTATAAAGAAAGAAAACAATCTCCCACAGACAGGATATACAACCTATACGTTATTAAGAGACATATCGTTAAATTGTGAAATAGCTGGATGGGAAAATGCCAATCAAAGTTCCGCTTCTGTCTTTTGGGCAGCATATGATTTTACTTACCATCATTACATATATTTGAAAGAAGGGTATATTTTTAATGGTAATGGGTTTGAAATAAAAATGGATCATTCAATATTATGGGATTCAACTAACAATAGATATCAAAATGTAGAAGAGAAATGGAGTCATCCTTTGACACAATCAGGACAATTTGGTCAAGCAGGTCCATTCAGAATAGAAAGTTATACAGATTCATCAATACAATATGGTCAAAATAAAAAGCCAATTACAATTAAGAATTTAAAACTCACAGGAACAGCACCAGTTGGATATAATAAAACTGCTTTAATTTGGAATCAAGGTGTAGCTGGGGCATATTTTGATATAGACGGTAGTGCGTCACCGAATTCTACTGGAACACCAGATTATGGTGGTCATAATCTTATTTTAGAAAATTTATATATTGATAGAACAAGGACAACAGAAACAATATATTATGACACTCGTCAAAGCATACTTTTACCACAGTGGCAGTCATCAAATACATACGGAAAATATGTTATAAAAAATGTATATGTTGTGAATAAATTTGAACATTCTGTTCCTACTCTTTTTGGAACTGGAAGTTTTTATATTAGTAATAGTATTTCTTCAAATGAATATGACTTTGAAAATATTGTATTTGATATGAGTGGTACTATATTAAGCAATCCTGTAGATTACGGATCATATGATAGTAATAATAGTAGAGATATGGGATATTATGGAACTTTAATAGGAAAAGTCAATGGTACATATGATAATAGTAAATTTAGTTTAAAAAATGCTTATGTTATTGATGTAAGTGGAAATATTAGAACAAATAAAAGAGATTTATTTGGAGATAGAACATTTGGTACAGGAAACGCTGAATGGGGTATTTTTGAAGGTACAAACTTTTTTGAACATGATGGTTCTACTTTATCAGGATTTGATGAATGGGATGGTTATACAGTCTTAGCAGGACCAACACATCCAAATTTAATACAAAATATAGGATGGCAAAACGTGAAAGGTATATTAGTTAATTATACAGATGCAAATTCATTGAATACTAAGTCTTATTTTGATGATTTAAAATTTGCAACTTCAAGTGTAAAAGCCCATTTAACAGTATCAAATGAAGCAAATACTGGAGAATTTGTAACATTTAATGTAACAGATATTTCTAATATTAATAATACCTATGCTGAGTTAGTAGTTGGTTCAATAAATTATAATTCTGTGAGTGGAACACCATTTACGAATGGAACAAGTATAGGATTTGAATTTACAAGAACAGGTGAAAAAGGTCAAAAGGGAACACAAGGGTATACCGGATTTCAAGGATTTACAGGTTTTCAGGGATACCAAGGATTTACAGGTTATCAAGGGTCCACTCTAACTTGGTGGAATAGTTATGAATCAACATATAATGAAGAGAGAACAACACCACCAGGAGATAAAACGTTTAGAAGAGGACCAGAATTACCAACTTATGAAATTAATCAATTATCTGATAATTTTTCAGATATGAATA
>Ga0209709_10002498_pt1 | contig 15966 bp, 17 predicted proteins | sample ArcticOcean_MG_C_2_FD_187435 | JGI IMG/M metagenome (GOLD analysis project Ga0209709, IMG submission 187435) | Marine microbial communities from western Arctic Ocean - ArcticOcean_MG_CB4_136 (SPAdes) (version 2) | ecosystem: Environmental > Aquatic > Marine > Oceanic | place: Arctic Ocean... | reverse complement strand
AATAAGTGTGATGGTTAAGCAATGTGGCATCAAGATTTGAAAGTATAATAATTATCGATTAATTTTACATGATAGTTAAGGATATATGGGGGAAGAGTGTTTACCAAACTGATAAAAATAATTTTAATTTTAAACCATTTAATTGTGGGGGCCTGTTGGTCGCTATATATTTTATACATTGATAATAAGTCAAAAAAGGTTCTGATTGAGTGGTGGTCATTAAGACTTTTAAGAATTTTTAATGTGAAATTAATTGTTAATAATGATCTAAAAAAAATACTGAGTAACAAGAATTATTTGATTGTAAGCAATCATATTTCTTGGCTAGATATTTTTGTAATTAACTCAATCTATCCAGTTATCTTTGTTTCTAAACATAGCGTTTCAAAATGGCCTTTTATTGGATGGCTAGCAAAAGCAACGGATACTATTTTTATAGATCGTAACAAGGTTAGTAAAATTAAAGAGACAACAAAAAAAATAGAATATTATTTAGAGAGCAAAGGGAGTGTTTTTATTTTCCCAGAAGGAACATCAACAGACGGCTCATCTGTACTTCCATTTAAAAGTAATTTATTCCAAACGGCAATAAATTCTAAATCCAACATTTTGCCAATAGGAATTCAATATCAACATAATAATAAATTTACCTCAGCACCATCATACATAGGGGATATGAGCTTGGTAGCTTCAATACTAAACTTGATTAAACTTGATAGCATTGATGCAAGAATAACAATATTGAGCCCTATGAAAAAGGATGAGAACAGAAAATCACTCGCAAAAAAAACCTACCAAAAAATTAATAACTTAATAAAATCTTCATAGTTTTCTGGAAATATATCCCAATGATCATTTTTTTGACCTTTAGGCATAATTTTCTTGGTTAGGCTATAGTTTTCTAGCATATTAGAAAACAGTTCTGGGAGGGTCTTTTTAGTATTAGTCATAATAATTATTTTATATCCTAAAGAAGATAAATGTTGACGCTATATTGTATTGGTAATTTGTTAACCACAGAAATTAATCGCATGGCGCACGTATATTAATTTTGTTGAGGTTGTTATAAGTTAATTCAATTTTAAATTCTGGACATGCATTCAGATAGTTGTTTTCTGGAATCACGATAGAAAATTTATTATTAACTTTATGATCAATATTTTCTAACCTTTCAAAAGTATTGATTAATTTTTTCTTCTTGCTATCAAGAATTCCAATATTAGTAAGCTTAGGAATAGGCTTTGTTGTTAATGTGCCTCTATAATTAGAATCGATAATGACATGTAGCATAATACTTTGAATAGTTATTGGTTCAGATAACTCAATATCTATTTTTATAAATTTTGTATTTTTAGGAAAATTTTCAATAGGGTGAAAATTTTTATCAGATCTATTACAGTTTATCGATTTATTTGGACAAAATTCTGAATAGGCAGCTAAAGCATGTAAATCAGATTGTGTTACTTGTTTATATTTTTTTGGCAGAAACATTCTCCATTCACCAAACCAATCATCCAGATAATAATGCTTATCAAATATTTTTAAAATATCAATATATTTTGAATCAGGCTTATCGCCGACTTTGTAAACATCACCAGAAATAAAAACTTTATACATACTATTATTAATTAAAGAATTTAATAACGTGTCCCAATCAGCCTGGGTAATATTTTCAGTCGAACTTGGTGTTGAAAATGGTGATGAAGTTTTTGTTTCAAGGTAAATAACACTGTCTTGATCTGAAATTATAGCAATTTGGTCATTTGGAGTAGTGTTGAAATTGACCAATGCAATGCCGTTAGAAAGTGATTGGTCGGTTAATTTATTATTTATAATATCTGGAAGTCTGTTACTTAATGAATGGATCATCTTTCTAGGTTGAAGAGTTTGAACCAAAATAACTACCATAATAAAAGATATGGTTATAGCAATTGAAAAGTTTTTAATTTGAAATAAGCTACTCCTATTACTTTTGTCTAGAATCTTGGTGAGAAAAATTGCTATCAAGATAAATGAAGGGTATAAAATCTGTATAAGATTAAAATCATGAGATCTATTCATATAATAGTTAGCAATTCCAATTCCAAAAATAGAGACAAAAAATGTAACTTTGTCTAACATATCTTTTTTACCTAACAAAAGTGAATTTAATCCAATATATATTCCGTATATATAGACTAAAAATATTAGATTCCAGGCATTAAATACTGGTAATGGGAGGCTAAAGTAATAACTTTGACCGAACAAAGCCGTGTATTTAGTAAATAGGCTCCAATCTGGAAAATTATTTGATTGGAAATAAATAATTATAGAAAATAGAAAAAATGTAAAGCCCAAAATAACTAACGAAATAATTGTGTGCTTAGTAAAATCTTTTATAAAGCCCCTTAAATTAGCGCCAATTAATTTTTCATACAAAATATAGATATAAAATGATAAAAAGCAGACAATACCACTATCTAAATTCCATAGTATAGAAAGAGAGGATATAAAAATAATTAATAGATATAAATTCTTTTTTGGATTTAAAATATACGTAAATACTGAGAACAAAGTTAATGCAGGGAATATTATTCTAATTGGCTTATACGCATAATAAATACCGGAATCTCCATTAAAAAAAGAAAAATAACCAAAATAAATAATTGAAATAAATGCTAAGAAAACAATAAGATTATTTTTGATAATTTTACGCAACCCTAAGAATATCAAGATGTAACTTACACTAGTTAATGCAGACATAATAAAAGAAAAGCTTGTTGCGTTAATATTAAATACTTTATAAATTGGATATAAAAAATGTGAGTAAAGACCATACTGACTTACAAAATCAACTAATAATATCTTTCCCTGTTGGACTTGAGATATTGAATATAGAACTGCATTATAATTATCATAAGGGCCAATGCAATTATCTCTATTGCATATAGAAGAAAGAAATAAACTTATTAAAAAAATACCAACTAATGAATAGAGAGTAACATCAAAAGTTTTTTTATTTTTTTTTGATATACCTTTAAACAATAAGTATGCAATTAATGGAAAAATAACTAAAGTAGCTATAAACCTTATTTCACTTGTGATTACCTTGAAAAAATTTCTTATTTCTTGGTGGATTAAATATTGTTCATGCAGAATAAAATTAGAACCATTAATTTTAAAAGCAAAATAAAATAAAATACCTAAAAGTGAAAAACATAAGATTAAGTTTAAAAAATACATATGGTCACTTATGGAAATACGGTTAAATAATTTTGAAGAAAATATCTTAATACTACAAATTAACAGTGCAGGTATTGAAATAAGTGATATTAAAATTTGTAAATGTTCAATTGACTCTGGTCTTATATAAAGATGATGGAGTGGATGTATTAATTTTTCTGCTTCAATTCTTAAAGCTTCGCTATTATCTGGGAAAAAAAAGTAAATAAGTAAATTTACAAAAATTAGAATAGTAATTGTAAATAATACGCTGCAGCTGGATTTAAAAAAATCTTCTTTTTCAACTTTTGTTGTTTTAAAAAGATCTTGGAGGAATATTTTAATGAAGGCTAGAATATTTAATATGTTGGGCATGTTGTTATTTTACAATTTTATAAGCTTAAGTATTATTCTACCAACAAATGCAATAGCCTGTATAAGTGAAATATTTTGGAGCTAATCGATTGAAAGCCAATTTATTTTATCTATTATTTTGGCATAGAAAATAGCACCTTCTTTTGAGTAATGTGCATGGTCCCAAATTATTCTATAACCATCGCCATTTAATATCGAACATCTTTTAGATTCCATATTGCATTGAAAATCTTTTTTATCTAGAACTTTAAGCTTCATTTCTTTTGCAAGATTTTGTAAGTGCCAAGTTGTTTTATCCATTTGATTATTCTTTAGATCTCTATAGGCTAGCTTTTCAAGATGATCTAATTCATCAGGATTTGGATATCGTTTATTTTCTTTAGCAAATACCTCGATATCTGTATCTCCGTTCGGTCTTTGCTCAAATTCGATAGTTGGTAAGGCAATTATAGGGACTTTGCCGTCCAATCTAACTTTATTAATAATATCTTTAAGCTGTTCTATATTATTAATATGTTTTGGAAGCCAATTTGAAGCTAGAATAATATAATTAGCCCATTCATATTGTCTTGTTAGATTTTCTGTAAACTCATCATTGTCCTTTTCAGATTCCTCACAAAATGTTGAACCCGTTCTCAGGAAGTTATAAAAACAACTGATTTGATAGTTATAATCCACATTTCTTTTGATTGGTGATGTAAGGGTGACATTAAATTTATCTGTTACAGATTTACTATAAGTAAAAACTTCTAATAAGTCTTCAGCATGCGAATTACCAACAATTAAAATATTCTTCTTTGATTTATTATCTTTTACAGAGTAATCAAAGTTTGTTTCGAAATAAAGACTATCAATACCATAGCTGCCTCTATCTAAAAGCCTTGAAAGGGGTTTGTCATCAATCTTGCTGTTTATTGACACTATACAAAAAGTAGATATAACCGTTATGGAAATAGCTGTAATAAGCCAAAAATATTTACTTAAGATTTTATTTCTATTTCGAAATGGTTGTTCAATATAATGATATGAAAAACTAGATAATATCAAAATTAATAATATGTATATTAATTTCTCTAAATTTGAGATGGAGCTATCTGTTAGCCTTATAAATGCAAAAATAGGGAAGTGCCAAAGGTATGCGGAGTAACTTATTAACCCAGTACGAACAAAAATACTTGAACTTAAAACCCTACCTACAAAATCTTTTGAAGAAGAATAACAAATAATAAGAGAGGTTCCAATAATTGGAATAAGTGTTAGATATCCTGGATGAGGAGTTTCAAAATTAAAGAACGTAATTGAAATAACGATAAGAAATATACCAAGGAAAGGTAAAATTTCTGTAAGTCTATTTTTTATTATCCTGCCATTAATTTCAAGATATGCTAGTAATGATCCTGCAAGCAACTCCCAAAAACGAGAAGTTGGTAGGTAGAAATTTAGCTCAGCATTTTTGCTACCGATAATCTCCGAAAATTGAATGCTTAAGAAAATCATTAGTAAAATTAAAATTAGCATATAATTTTTAAAGAATTTAAAAATAAAAAATAATATAATCGGAAATACTATATAAAACTGTTCTTCAATACCCAAACTCCATGTATGAAGAAATGGTTTTAGAAGTGAGCTTTCAGCAGCGTACTCGGTTGTTACTAGATAAAAGAAGAAATTTGAGCTAAAAAATATTGAAGAGAGGATACTTTTAGAATATTCAATAAGATTTGTATGAAACAATATCTGTAATGCGAATGGAATACTCACCAAAATTACTGTGAAGAGCATCGGTAGAATTCGACGAGCTCTCCTTTCATAAAAATTATGAAAATTGAATGATCCTGTAGTGATAAGTTCTTTGAGTATTATTTTTGTTATTAAATAACCACTAATGACAAAAAAAATATCTACGCCAATGAAGCCACCATCGAACCAATTTTTGTCTAAGAAAATAAAATTTGCATGATGAAGGATCACACTTATAACTGCTATAGCTCTTAAACCATCAATTTCTTTTCTATAATTTATCACTAAGCAATCAACCTTCAGTTTTGTAAAAATACTACTTTAAACAATATACGAGTTTAAATTCTTTAAAGAAATTTAGTCTTAATAATAACAGTAGGAATAGTTTTTTCATAAGACCAGTTTACCCCCTGTTTTCCCAATTTTTGCTAGAAATATTTTTTGCATAGCCCTTATATATTCATAGGGGGGTGCTTTATATATAGGCTACCCCTGAATGCATTCCCTCGTATATTGCTAGTAGTTGCTTGGTAGTTAGTTACAACCGTTACAATTAATCGTTAGACTCCCACTAAGATGTCTAATTTCTGCCAATGCCTCTTTGATTGGAAAGTCAGGTGATACTGCATTAAGCATAATCCCTAAAGCAAATGCCCCTAGTATTACTTTTATAGACTTCTCTAGTCTAATTTCATATACCACTTTGTTATCTTTCATATCATTCCCCTCTTATATTGTTTGAAGTTTTATCTTATCATTTGTGCAGATTTAGATGTATATGGCGACATGGAGTCCCAGTTTTGTAATGGTGGTATGGGGTATAGTGGGGTATCGCATACTAGGAATTAATGCAGTATTTATGTTGAAGTGACATACATAATGACATACAAGTAGGTATTTTAATGGTGGTTTAAGCTTGAAACCCTCTGTTTACAAGGGTTAAGCCTTATATTAATGGCGGAGAGCGAGGGAAACATTATATAGTCTGCATTCATTTCCTTTTATCTCTTCACCCCCTATAATACCCAGTGTTTATAACATACTTTGTCTATTGTTGTCCATAAGACTTTATGTTAATCTAATGTTAAGTGGTATACGAAGTGGTATACGAATTAACATTGGGACAACATATGGCATTAACTATAAGAGAATGCGACAACTTCAAGTATAGCAAAAAACAATATGTATGGAGTGATGGGGGTGGATTAATCATAAGAGCAAGTCCAAAACAAAACGAGAAGATTTGGCTTTACCGATATACATTTAATGGCAAGAGAACAATGGTTACATTGGGTAACTATAAAGTTCTTGGTCTAAAAGAAGCTAGAAAAGAAAGAGATAAGCTAAAAGCTTTACTATCGGTAGACATAGACCCTAGAGTTGAAAAACAAAAACATAAATTTAAGAAAGTTAATACAAGTTCAGTAACCTTTAATCAAGCCTACAATGACACATACAGCTTCTACTCAACAAAAAAGGTTGATGCTTGGTCTAAAGGCCATAAGAACCGTTGCAAATCTATATACAACAATTACCTAGTTGATACTTTGGGTAAGCTACCATTAACTGAAATTACTGATGAGATGATACTCCAAGTTCTAGAGGGGATATATAAGAAAGCCCCAGTTACTTGTCAAAAGGCAAAGCATCTTATTAGTGTTGTATTTAACTTCGCCAAAGATAAAAGGATATTCAAAGGTTTTAATCCTGTAATGCACCTCAAAGGTAATTCATTAATTGCCCCAACAGAAGCAAAACATCATAGGGAGTTGCCAGTAACCCAAGTGGGTGAGTTTCTTGATAAGAACAATCAGTATCCAAATATATATATTAAATCCTACCTTTATGTGATGCTAACTACTGCTTTGAGGGTAACTTCATTAAGAAAAACTACATGGGGAATGTATGACAAAAAGACTAATGCCTTCCATATACCTAGTGAAAATATGAAAGGTAGGAAGTTCTTTAGATGTCCATTACCCTCTCAAGCAATACCTATTCTTGATGAGTTAAGAAAAGAAGGTGATAAGCCAAATGAAATAATATTCAAAGGTAATAGTAAAGTGGTAGGTGAGGTAGATTGTATAAGTAGTAATACACCAAATATAGTTATTAGGAGTTTTGGTTTTGATGCAAATGCTCATGGAATAAGAACAACATTTACTAGGACTTTAACCAAAAGTAAGCAGTATAGTATTGAGGTTATAGAAGCACAGATGAGCCATAAGTTTGCCTCTGACATTCGCCTAGCTTATATGGGTGGTGAAGATTACTTTGATGAGAGGAAAGAAGCAGTCCAATACTTTGCTGATTGGTGTGATAAACAACTAGCGATATACAAAGGTGCGATAAACAATAGTCTATCTACTTAACTATCTTAACTAATCCGTAAGGTAAGTTTTTATCTTTAATATCTAATAACGCAAAGAAGCAGCAAAGCAAAAAGAAAGCTATAACAATCAATAATCCATTTGTTACATAACCTGATGCAAACCATTCCATAATATATCTCCCTAGTTAATTAATTACACCTTACTGGAAGAGACTTACCATCTCTTTCCTCAAACATTTGAATAGTTGAAATTTCAGGACTTCTACTTGTACTTAAATACTTATAACCATCAATACAAATAATTCTTAATACAAAATCTCTATCTGTTATAAAATCTTCTTGTAATATTTTAGATTTCTCACCAAACACTTGCGAAGTGAATAGCAATAAACTGATTGCTAGTAATTTAGTTTTCATAAAATACTCCCTAGTTAATTATTACTTATGCCAAAGTGTTATCTTTTTAAATACTATGTAATTAAATACTAATATTCCAACAAACATAGCTATATCCAAAACAAAAAGCATCTGATATATATCTTGGTCCAATAATCTAGGACCACTATTTTTGAACTGAATAAAATCCATAATTATGATGGGCAAAATAAGTACAAAAACAATTGTTATAACATTAAGAAGTCGTTTAAGCATGTCCATAATATATCTCCCTAGTTATTTTTAATCTTCCCCTCTATTTCTCTTAATATCTCTCTTAATATCATCATCAAGATGATGTATTTTATTTTATTGATTTAACCAATTCTCATGAAAACTTTGTACTGCATCTTGAACTCTCTGAATTGCACAACCAAGAATAAAAATTAAAATTAACAATATTACCAATAGCCAATTAGTTGTCTCTAAAGAACTCATATCCATAATCTATCTCCCTAGTTATTTTTAAATAATAATCTATATCCCTTAATCAAATATCTTAAACAACAGAATAAGAATATCAAGAATACAATTGCATAGAATACAGTTAATACAATCGCAAACGGAACATTACATAAGGCATACTTACCTTTAGGGCAACCAATTAAATGAAAAGGATAAAGCATAGTTTCCAGTAGGATGAATGTAGATAGGGTTATGAAGAAGAGCTTTGTTTTGTACCACATTTAAAGTTTAGTCATATAGGGCAATAGCTTTAATGGATGAACAATAGAGTAACTATTTTTCTTTACCCAAGACTCGGTTGGAGTGAACAACTTTAATTTATTACAGACCTTAACCATATCATCATGTTTATAAATCCATACCTCTTGTTTAGCTTGATATACATAGACAATATATAAATCTTTTCGGAGATATTTCTTATCAATCGTCCACCTACCTTTAAGCTGAATTCTTAAAAGGTCTTTTCCATTTTTATGCAATGCAATAAAATCAGCACCATTATAATCGTCAGAAAGTCTAATAGAGTTATAGCCATAATCGGCTAGAACTGATGAAGCTTTTGCAAAATTATAATTCTCTTTTTGCTTGCTATTTAATTTTTCGTATTTAATTTTTTTCGGTAGTTTTTTCATAACCTATCCAAGAGTAGTTATTAAGTTATCAAAACCTTTTGGTGGACTTCCATATCTGGATTTAATCGAATAACCTCCGTTTTTTATCCATGCACCAGTGTTGGTATACCTATTTTGATTTTCACATTCCCTAACCATTTCATCATGGTTATATATATAAATATTATGTTCATTGATAAAATCAATAACGCATATATAAATACTCTTACCTAAATATTTTTTCTCAATAGTCCATCTTCTTTTGAGTTGAATCATCATGTGGCTTCCATCAAAATGCAAAGCTATAAAATCAGCTAGTTCTGATAATCTTAAGCAGTTATAACCATAGTCAGCTAAAGTTGAAGCAACTTTTGTGAAATTATAGTTTTCTTGTTGTCTAGCGTTTAGATTTTTATAAAGTAGTTTTTTCATAACAATAGTTTACCCCCAGATAATTAAGTGGGCAAATGCTAGAAAAGCACCTTATCCCCTAGCCTATATATAGAGGTATGGGGTGGGGTCTTGTATACTACGAAATCAATAAATTTAAATAAGGCTATTGCAATGGGTAATCGCGACAAAAGAAAAGAGACTAAAGGGAAGCCAAAGAAAGAAAAAGTCCCAATCAATTAAACGGAGTTATAAAAGGGTTAATTAGGTATTAAGAATAAGAGTAGGAGTAGTTTTTTCATTCAACTACCTCGCAAGCACCCTTCCAGTGACGAATAGTAAAATTATCTTTTAACCCATCTCTGGAAGCTCTTGAGGTATCGGTTGTTATAAATTTCTTATGCTCTTTATCAAGGATAGTTGAAGAGAACCCCATAAATCCACTTGTATGTGTCAATGTAATAGACTTATCATCCTCATAATAAAGCCTTTCTTTACTTCCCTCGCTAGTTATAAATTCCTTATTACTTAATCTTTTAAAAGTACTAGTTTGTATTTCATCATTTATTAGATAAGAACAAACCCATGTCTCTGCCATCACCAGATTAGGTATTAAGAATAAGATTAGGAGTAGTTTTTTCATTTATTAAATATATAACTGTCTGCTTGTTTAATTTTTGTTTAATTTTTGTTTTAAATCATCATACACATTCGCACATGCCCCCATGTCATCTTTTAGTATGCCATCAGTCATGTTCCCAGTTGCTGCTCTGAAAAAGAGTTGAGGAACGCAAATAATTTTCTTTGATAAACCTTTTACTTCCTATTTTGTTAGCACATTTTTTCATTCAACATTAATCTTTATTTTTTTTGAAACAACCACAGGGTCGTGGGGAATATGCATATGGTCACCAAGAATTAATTGTAATGTATGTTCTCCTGGCTGCAATTCAATAGCAGTTTCTGTTTGACCCTTGCCAAAATGCTTATGATTATCGTCGTTAGGTATTGGAAGATTCTTATCAGGGAGTTCAGCCGCGTCAATTAGTAGATGATGATGTCCTGTATTGTCAAATTTGATGCCAGCAGGAGCAATACCCATTCCCTTAAGACCAAAAACTATCTTGACTGGGCTGGATACAGTGTCACCATCCAAAGGAGAAATGATATATAACTCCGCATCATCTGCTGCCTTTGATTTTTCAGATGCATGTGTTGGAAATATAAAAAAACCAGACAATAATAGAATGTTAAAAAGAAATTTTTTCATAAGACCAGTTTACCCCCCCAGACAATTAAGTTGGTATTAGCCATGTTATTCCCGCCAAGATTATTAAAACAAGAGCCAATACTAGTAATAGTTTATTAAGTTTCAATCAGCTATCACTAGATTAGGTATTAAAAATAAGAGTAGGAGTAGTTTTTTCATAAGAACAGTTTACCCCCAGACAATAAAGTGGACAAATTAGGTTTTGAGGATTTTTGCTAGAAATATTTTTTGTATAGCCTTTTGTATTTCATAGGGGGGTGCTTTATATATCGGCTACCCCTGAATGCATTCATTCGTATATTGCTAGTAGGTGCTTGGTCTACTTTTTTGCTTTTGTATAATCAGAACTTACTAATCTGCAACCTTCGTGATAACACTTGTAAACTTTTTTCCCATCAATTATGTAAATCTCACCATTAGCATTAGGTACAGGCACTACTTTTACTTCATCATCATCTGCTAACCCTACTGTTGATACTGTTAATAACGCCAATGCTACTAATAACTTTTTCATATCATTCCCCTAGTGTTTGAAGTTTTATCTTATCATTCGTGCAGATTTAGATGTATATGGCGACATGGAGTCCCAGTTTTGTAATGGTGGTATGGGGTATAGTGGGGTATCGCATACTAGGAATTAATGCAGTATTTATGTCGAAGTGGTATACGAATTGGTATACGAATAAGTATTTTGGTTGTAGTGTTAGCTTGAAACCCTTACATATAAAGGGTTAAGCTTTATATTAATGGCGGAGAGCGAGGGATTCGAACCCTCGATACAGGTTTACCCCGTATGCTTCCTTAGCAGGGAAGTGCTTTCGACCACTCAGCCAGCTCTCCGAATATCGCCGTACAATACTTTAAATACATTTATAAAGCAATATACTAGGCGGTTTCTAGATCAAATACTTTATGTAGAGATTTTACAGCCTTATTTAAAAGTTTTTCTTCTAAAAGTACTGAAATTTTTATCTCGCTAGTTGATATAGTAGTTATATTGATACCTTCTTCTGCAAGGGTTCTGAACATTTTGCTTGCAACCCCTACATTTGAGCGCATGCCGACACCGACTATAGATAATTTTGCAATCTTGTTATCACCATTTATTTCACGTGCTTTAACATGGTCTTTTACTTTTTTATTAAGGATATCTAGAGTTTTTTCCATATCGTTTTGATGAACAGTAAATGTAAAGTCAGTCAATCCGTCTTGACCTACATTTTGAATAATCATATCAACATCAATATTTGATTCAGCAACTGGACCTAATATTTGATAAGCTATACCTGGTATATCAGGAATACCTAAGATTGTTATTTTGGCCTCATCTCTATTAAAAGCGATTCCTGAGATAATTGGATCTTCCATATTTTTTTTATCCTCAAAAGTGATAATTGTACCCTCTCCAGATGTTTGAAAACTTGAGAGAACTCTTAATTTAATTTTATATTTTCCAGCAAATTCTACTGCTCGTGTTTGAAGCACTTTTGATCCTAAGCTAGCCATTTCTAACATTTCTTCAAAAGTGATTGAGTCTAGCTTTCTAGCTTCAGGAACAACTCTTGGATCTGTTGTGTATATACCATCTACATCAGTATATATTTGGCACTCATTAGCCTTCAGTGACACAGCTAATGCAACTGCTGTGATATCTGAACCACCTCTTCCTAGGGTGGTTATATTGCCTTCAATATCTGACCCTTGAAATCCAGCGACTACCACTACGTAGCCTTCATCTAAATCCTTTTTAATTAATGTTGAATCAATATTCTCAATACGAGCCTTTGTATGCGATTTATTTGTAAGTATTTTTACTTGATGCCCTGCATAACTTTTGGCCTTAATCCCTAAATTTATTAATGCTAAGGCTGTAAGTCCACTTGTTACTTGCTCACCAGTCGATACAATACTATCCATTTCTCTTGGCTCAGGAAATTTCATCATTTCTTTAGCTAAACTAATTAATTTATTTGTTTCACCTGACATTGCTGATACAACGACAACAATTTTATTACCTTGAAATGCGAATTTAGCAACTTTCTCTGCAATAGTTTTAATTCTTTCGGGAGTTGCTACTGAAGTCCCACCAAATTTTTGAATAATAATTGACATAATTTATAGTTTATTTCTTAAGATTTTCTTGGATAAGACTCATTGCTTCTGAGATTTGCTTGATTTTGGTGCCACCAGCCATTGCCATATTTTTTCGTCCACCCCCTTTTCCGCCTACATTTTCTCCTAGTACTTTTGCAATTTCACCCGCATCTATTGTTTTTGTTAAATCATCTGTTACACCGACGGCAAAAGAAATTTTATTATCAGTAACTGAGCACAGTATTATAACGGCACTTTTAAGAATATTTTTTAATTTATCTATCATTTCTCTTAATTGATTTGCGTCTTGACCATCAATTATTTCTGCAAGAAATGAGTAGTTTTTTATTTTGATAGCTTTATTTATAAGTTCATTTCCTTCGTTTGAGGCAATTTTTGATTTTAGCTCATAAATAAGTTTTTCATTTTCTTTGATCTGAGATAGAAGCTGATTTAATTTGATAGGAATATCATGAGTTCCGGTTTTTAATTCTGACGCTAGTTTTCCCAATATATTCTCTTGTTGTCCCATAATTTCAATTAAATTATATCCAGTTGTAGCTTCAATTCTTCTTACCCCAGATGCAACACTAATTTCTGATTGGATTTTAAATAATCCAATATCCCCTGTATGGCTTACATGAGTACCACCGCATAGTTCTGAACTATTACCAATATTTAAAACCCTCACTTGTTCATCATATTTTTCACCAAATAGCATCATAGCGCCTTCTTTTTGAGCCTCTTCTATTTTCATAAACCTAGTCTGTGTTGATTGGTTTTGTAAAATTTCTGAATTTACAATTAATTCTACTTCTTTAATCTCTTTTGAAGTCATTGCTTTATTATGAGAAAAATCAAAACGTGTTTTTGTGCTGTCAACTAGCGACCCTTTTTGTTCAACATGATCACCAAGAACAATCTTTAAAGACTTATGAAGGAGATGGGTAGCTGAATGATTTCTTTTAATATTGCTTCGATGGTTGATATTGATAATGGCTTTACCTTTATCTTTTAAATTTATCTTTCCAGATTGCACATGTCCTGCATGCCCAAAAATATTACCTTTAACTTTGTAGGTATCGTTTACAATAAATTCATAATTATTACCTTGGATTATCCCAATATCACCAACTTGACCACCAGATTCTGCATAGAAAGGAGTTTGATTTAATATAATAATTCCTTCATCACCCTTTGTTAGTAGTTTGCTAGGAACATTATTTTTAAACATTCCATCAATTTTTACTTGAGATTTAGTCTGCTCGTATCCAACGAATACAGTATCCTGTCCTTCATAATCAAGCACAAGCTTATTTGTAAACTTACCTGCTTCACGAGCTCGGCTCTTTTGACTCCCCATTTCCTTTTCAAATTCTTTTTCATTTACAGTTAAATTATGTTCTCGACAAATATCAGCAGTCAGATCTAAAGGAAAACCAAAAGTATCATGAAGTTTAAAAGCTAAAATCCCAGGTAATATTTTTTTCTTTTGATTAGTTATGTCTTTTATTGAATCTTCGAGAATCACCATTCCATTTTCAATAGTCTCAAAGAATCGTTCTTCCTCCAATTCTATTTCACCCATTATTTTTTTTATTTTAGATTCAGTGATTGGGTAGGCAGTTTTCATTAACTCAGCCAAAGTAGGGACCATTTTGTAAAAAAATGCTTTTCGACAGCCTAACTTATAACCATGTCGTATAGCTCTCCTAATGATACGTCTTAGCACGTAACCTCTACTTTCGTTTGACGGCATCACTCCATCTGATATTAAGAATGTTGCAGCACGTATATGGTCTGATAGGACCTTTAATGATGGATGGTTTTTATCCTTAACTTTAGTAACTTCCATTGCTTTATTAATAATTGAACGGAATAAATCAATTTCATAATTTGAATGTACATCTTGTAGAACTGCCGTTATTCTTTCCAAACCCATCCCGGTATCTACAGCTGGCTTTGGAAGCTTTTTCATTGTTCCGCTTTCATCTCGATCATATTGCATAAATACCAAGTTCCAAATTTCAATATAACGATCACCTTCTCCATCTTTAGATCCTGGCGGTCCCCCAGGGATTAATTCTCCATGATCATAAAAAATTTCAGTACATGGTCCACAAGGGCCTGTATCTCCCATCATCCAAAAGTTATCTGAGGAATATTTAGACCCTTTATTATCACCAATACGAATAATTTTTTTGTCAGAGAGCCCAATTATTTTTGACCATATATCATAGGCTTCTTGATCATCTTTGTAGACTGTAACTAATAACCTTTCTTCTGGTACTTGATATATTTTTGTTAAAAGCTCCCATGCGTATAGAATTGCATCTTTTTTGAAGTAGTCTCCAAAACTGAAATTTCCTAACATTTCGAAAAATGTATGATGTCTAGCTGTGTACCCAACATTTTCTAGGTCATTATGTTTGCCTCCAGCGCGGACGCATTTTTGACTCGAGACAGCGGTTTTATATTTTCTATTTTCAATACCTAGGAATGTATTTTTAAATTGATTCATTCCAGCATTTGTGAATAAAAGAGTAGCATCTTCATGAGGTATAAGGCTGCTTGATGCAACAACTGTGTGTCCTTTGTTCTTAAAGAAATTTAAGAACAAAGATCTAATTTCTTCTGTTGTAATTATTTGTTTTTTTGTTGTCATATGAATTCAGGTGATTTACCAGATAATATTTGATGAATTATTGCCACTTCAATACCTCTGCTTTGCATAAATCTAATTTGCTTAGCCTTCTCATCAATTGTAATCGGAATCTGGTTAAATTTTTTCTCCCATATTTTCTTAGCTAATAAAAATTCATCATCTTTAATATCTCTAAGAACACGGTTTATTATTGATTTATTAACCCCACGTAATTTAAGTTCATGTGCAATTTTACGAGCACCAAACTTTCTTTTTTTTGATAATACAAATTGTTCAGAGAACCTATTATCTGATAACCAATCTTTGTTTTCTAATTCATCCAAAACTAATTCTAAATCAACTTTACTTATTTCAAGGGATTCAGAGTAAGCTAAAATTTTACCCCTTA
>Ga0209709_10002497_pt1 | contig 15986 bp, 12 predicted proteins | sample ArcticOcean_MG_C_2_FD_187435 | JGI IMG/M metagenome (GOLD analysis project Ga0209709, IMG submission 187435) | Marine microbial communities from western Arctic Ocean - ArcticOcean_MG_CB4_136 (SPAdes) (version 2) | ecosystem: Environmental > Aquatic > Marine > Oceanic | place: Arctic Ocean... | reverse complement strand
TATTATCGGTGGTGGTGTTGCTGATATAATTATCTCAGGTGCAGGTGCTGATATTATTATCTCAGGCGCAGGTGCTGATATTATTAACTCTGGAGCTGGTATTGATGTAGTTACTGTTGCAGCAGGTATTGATACAATCTCTTCTGGTGCAGGTGTTGATATTCTTATTATCACAGGTACAGATGCGGTTGATACAGTTGTCCTGTCTGATCCTGAAATTGGAGTTGCGTCTATTGCTCAAGGATCAGTTGCCTCCGACCAAGTTACTGGATTTGTTTTAGGTAGTAGTGACGATGTGATCAAAATAAGCATCTCTGCTATCGTAGCAATTGACGGTGTTACCGCTCTGAGAATGGTTGGTAATGGTGACATTGATGTTGGAGCTGGCGCTGGTGTGTTACAGGCTGGTGGTACTGGTTCAACTACTATGAATGGCGATACTGTTAATTATCTTGAAGTTCAATCTGGTAATGTTATCGCTGGGACACTTGAAGGTCTTCTTGAGATCAGTGGTACAAATGAACTTATTACAGACCAAGCATGGGCTGTTGGTGAATCATTCTTGGTATTATCTGATAATAATATCAATACTTCACTGTTCTTAATTGTAGTTACGTCTGCTACAGCCAACGCCGCTAAATTTGCCGAAGGCGCTCTTACAGCCATCGAGCTAGTAACACTTGTTGGGGTTGTTAATGCTACTGCTTCACATGCTGATAACTTTGTGTTCGTTGCTTAAATAAAAAACTTATATTGCTTAAATTAAGGGGGTTCTTTGAGCCCCCTTTTTTATTTTTATATAGTTATTGTTCTAAATTAACTCTAAAATAAATATTATGAGTATTCCAAAAAAACCCACTGATCTTCTCCTTGAGAAGGCTAAAAAATTCCATCTTGAAGGTGACTTTGAACTTGAGAGGGCTTGCTATAGCAAGCTACAAAACACGTATTCTTCAAATATTTCGGTACTAGAAAAAATTTTTTTGTTCCAAGAAAATATAGAAAGTTGGAGTTCTGCCTTAGAAACAATTTTATTATTAAAAAAGCTTCATTACAGCCCTGCAACAATTATCAAACAAGCTTTTGTGCTTAGGAAATTAAATCGGAACAATGAATCTATAGAGATATTAAAGCTTTCGCTTAAAAAAAATACGGAAGGTAATGTTTCTGATGATTCAATATATTCATACTTAGTTGAAACTTATTCTCTATCACCTTCATCCTTAGATGATGGTATTAATTTTTTTACTAATAATTTGAAATTAAATGAATTTAATTTTTTTAACTACTTTTCATTGGCCACACTTCACTACAATAAGATTGTGGCTAGTCCAGAGCGTGATTTTACTATTCCCCTTCAATACCTGGAAATGTGCGATGAACATACACCTAATAATCCATCTGTTTTAAATTTTTTTGGAATAATTTTTTTTGATAAAAAAGAATTAATCTCGGCTATAAATTACTTCTTGAGAGCGATACAAGTTAATCCAAGTTTTTCTAGTGCTCATGCTAATTTAGGTATCTTATTCTCCTATGACTTGCTTACTGCTGATCCCTCTTTAGATACTTTAAGTGATGTCTCTCTCAGCGGTGGTTCAACAGATCCTATATCTAAAGCGATATACCATCTAAGTAAGGCCATATCTATTGATCCAAAGAGTTTTTTGGCTATAGAAAGTCTTGCTTCTATTTTTTTTAGAAACAAAAATTTTGATAAAGCCATTAAACTTTATAGCTCGCTACCTAATTGGCAAGGAAAAGAGGGTTTAATTAAATCTTATTACGCAAATAAAGATTATAGTAAATTTTCTACCCTAGTAGACAGCTGCTCATCGTTACCTAAGTTTAATAATTCTAGGGTTATTTCAGGCATTTTATCTCACTCTGATATCCATATTAATACAAAAGTTAAGAATTATTTTTGTCCCCAACCCCTCAACTATATTGAATGTATTGATACCCCAGATATTGATGGTCTTCCAGACTTTAATCAAAGACTTCTTAGTGAATGTGATAGTTATGACTTAGGGGTGCGTAACCAGCCTCTAATAACATATGGATTGCAGTCATCACGAAATATATTTGATTTAAATTCCCCTCTTCTTGATGTATTTAAGAGTTTTGTTCTTAACGCAGCTCAGGAGTATAGAAATAAATTTCATAATTCCGAGGCCTGTATAATTAAGAATTGGCCAAATAATTTTTATATTAGTGGTTGGATAGTTAAAATGACAGAAGGTGGTTATCTGAACCCCCATAATCATGTTAATGGATGGTTAAGCGGTGTATATTATATTCAGGTTCCAAAAAAAAATAATTTAAAAGAAGGTGATATTAAATTTTCTTTAGGAGTTAGAGGGTCAGATGTTTACTACCCTAAATCAAGTTTTGTTTTTCCTGAAAAAGAAGTTACTACACTCGATTCTAGACTTGTTCTCTTTCCTTCCTCGCTTTACCATCAAACAAACCCTTTCTCTGATAGGAGCCCTAGAATTTGTATTGCTTTTGACTTACAACCTGTTTAAGAAAGAATTATGACCACAAAGCAAGATAATGTTAATAATGTGTTAACTGATCATCAGGTTAATGTCTTTACTGAACAGTTAAAAAGTGAGCATAAAGAAGCGCTAAAGGCTCTAAATATCGTTGTTAAGGACTACCCAAATTGTTACAAAACTTACATACTTCTTTCGATCGCCGAAGATAAGGCGAGCTTGGAGACAGGCGATTTTGAAAAAGGACTTTTTTATCTTAATAAAGCTAAAGAACTTGGATCTAAAGGTGTGAATCATAAGAATAATATTAAAGCGCATTACTCTACGGTGGGATCTTATTATTTTAATAAAAAAGAATATGAAAAATCATATAAATACTATTTGAAGTCTGCAGAAGGCCATTCTGATTATAACTTTTACTACTTGCGTAGCGTTGGCAATGCTTTAACAAGATTAAATAAAGTTGATGAAGCGCGTGATTACTATAAACAATCCTTAAAAATAAATAACTCTTATGCCAAGGCTCATCATTCTCTTGGAATTTCATATTACTTTTCTGAAGATTATGTTGATGCTGATAAATATCTTCTACTGGCTTGTGAGAAAGAGGTAAATTCTCCTCAATATATTACGGACTATGCGAATAACCTTTGGAAATTAGAGCAGTATGATAAAGCTATTAAGCAGTATTATAAAATTCGAATGCTTCAACCCAATAATGTTATATCGTATTTACTTCTCTCTGAAGCTCTAGTTGCCATGAGAAGGTATAAGGAATTAATAAAAATATTAAGTTCTATTCCTGATATTGTTAATCAAAGTACTCAACTTCTAAACTATCTTGGAACGTGCCATACTGAATTTGGCAATAGTAAAGAGGCAAAAATTTTTTTCGATAAGGCCAACAAACTCTTAAGTGAAGGTACTAAAGATGACCGATAAAGAGTTGATTCAAGATCTTTTTATAAAGAAGGAGTATGATAGCGCCCTTAGTATTATTAAAAAAGGCTTAATTGCGGATAAAGAAAGTATTTTTTTGTTGAATTCAAAAGGTATGATCCATGCGCAAAAGAGAGAATATAAAGATTCTATTGGCTGCTTTGAAAAATGTATTAAATTAAATTATAAAAATGATGCACTTTTTTCGAATCTTGGATTTTCTTATATGGGTGCGGGGAAAGATGATAGGGCAATAGATAATTTTATCTTGTCAATTGAGTTAAATGATGGAGTTATTGAACGTCTTTTGGCTATTTCAGAACTTTATATAAAGAAAAAAAATTTATCATCTGCAAGGATTTATATAGAAAAAGCCTTAACCTTGGATAGAGATCATGATCGTCTAAACCTATTGTTATCATCCTTATATATTGATAGCGATAAAAGTAAGGCTATTAGTTTTCTCAAAAAATTCGTTTCCTCTAATAAAGGAAATACAATCCATTTATTAAGCCTTGCCCGCCTATATAGAGATAATGAAAATTATGAAGAATCAATAGATTGTCTTAAGGGTTTCATTAAAAATAATAATACTAATACAGCTGCTATCCATGACTTGGGCGCAATCTATCTTTTGCTAAAAAATGATATTGAAGCACAAGCATGTTTTCAGAATGTTATTGAGCTAGATCCAGATTATTATTTGGCTTGGTTTGGTCTGGGAAAGATTTTTTATAACCAAGGTAATTACGATGATGCCGTGGAGGTGCTTACGTGGGCAAATGATCTTGAACCTGGTAATATTGCCGTTCTAAATTTCTTTGCACTGACATTGCATCATAATCAAAAAAAAATTGAATGTTTCAAGTACCTCAAAGAATCTTTTACTATTGATGAAAACAATCATGATACTCTCATTTTAGCTGCTGATTTTGCTTTTGATGGTACACAGCTTAAGGAGGCTGAAAATTTCTTAAAAAGAGCTGAAGAGGTTAATAAGAATAGTTTTGAGGTATATGGTAGGTTAGGTAATTTATACTTCTCCACTGGCAGTATAGAGCTTGCAATTGAGTATTTAAAAAAATCTTTAAAGATCAATCCTGAATATCAATTTTCAAAAACAATATTAGCGAAAGCTCATAAAAAAAATAAGAATTATTTTGAGGCTATTAATTTGTACAAAGAGACTAAAGAGGTTGGATGGGAAGAGAATATTTTGGAATGCCTATATTTTTCTGAACAATATAAAGAATTTGAGAATTTTTATGATAAAAATGAAAATATTTTAAAATTTTCAAGACAAAGTTCATCTATACTTGTTCACGCTAAGCATCATCTTGGTGTTACTGATAAAAAACATTTCTGTGAAAATCCTTTTGATTATATTCAATATAGGGATATTGAAGGAATCGATGAATTGCCGGATTTTAATAAAAGGTTCCTTGAGGAATTTTTTAAATACAAAATGGATTCAGTAAAACGTAACCAAGAGTTATTAACAAACGGAACCCAATCAATACTTAATATATTTGAGCAAGGTTCTACTCTGTTCAAGATTTTTGAGGCCTTTTTAACGAATGAAGCAGACAAATATATGAAAAGCTTCGGTAAATCTAATGATATTTTTATAAAGAACTGGCCTGATAAATTTAAATTAACTGGATGGATGGTTGAAATGACCAAGGGCGGCTTCTTGGACGCTCATAACCACCCCTCTTCCTGGCTTAGTGGTGTATATTATATTAAAATTCCAAATAAAAATAAAACTAATGAAGCAAATATAAAATTCTGTATGTCTAGTGAGAATTTTCCTTGCCCAAAGAAAAATTTTCCTGAAGAGGAAGTTGAGGTTGAGACCATTGAATCAAGGCTTATTCTTTTTCCTTCTTCAACTTATCACTATACAAATTCCTATACTGAAGATGAGGGCCGTATATCTATTTCTTTTGATTTTATGCCTGTAATTTCCAAGTAAATATTTGAAGAAAAAAATCTTATTTATTAGTTTAATGTTTAGGTGTTTTTACTTTATTTGAAGGTATTGAGATAACTTGAAATCCATATCTTTTGTATTATTGATTTATTGGTGAATTTATTTTTCTCTAAAGGCGTTTTTTCTTAGTTTTGTCACGGGGCTAAATATATATCCTAAAACAGTTCTTTTTTGACCAATTAATGATATCTCAGCCGTCATACCCGACTGTATGTTAATACCTTTAGTTTTTTTATCACGGATTTCAACATAGGCCTCATAATAAACCTCTCCCTCACCTTTTCTTGTAGTAGTGGCTCCAATATCAGTCACATAACCTTCAAAAGTACCATAAACTCCAGCATCATAGGTTGTAAAAGAAACTTTCGCCTTCATTCCTTTTTTGACGAACGAAATATCCTTCGGAAGGACGTTGACTAGAGCAATAAGTTTTTCATCCTCAGGCACTAAATTTGATAGTATTTGAGCAGCCGAAACTACCTCCCCAACGGTTGTTATATAGACATCGTTAATCACACCATTATATGGGGCTATAATTTTTGTTTGTTCTAGCTGTTGCTTGTATAGGGCTCTTTGTGATTCTGCCTGGGCGAGCCTTTTTTTACTATCTACCAACCTTAATCTTTCATCAAGAAGCCTCATTTCAGATTCAGCACCTTGCATTACAAGGTCCTCTATTATTTTTGTTCTTTTTTCAAGAGTTTCAGTTTCTAAAATAGATGCCTCATAGGATCTTTCATTGTTCTCATAAGACGCTCTTGTTCTAACCTCGTCCACAACAAATAATACATCCCCTTTCTGTACTTTATCACCGAGTTTAACGTTTATTTTTTCTATTACGCCAGCAAAAACACTTTGAATAACCTTAACTTTTGTCGCAGGTATTATTTCTCCACCGGCCCTTACAACCATATCAATTCTTGCAAATGAACCCCATACGATAGCGATAAAGCAAAATAAAGATATAATGTAAAAAAGAATTGAAGTTCTTGTGATATCCTTATCTGGAATCAAGCCATCAATAAATGAAGTTAATTTTGCTCTTAAGTTCTCATTGATGTAATTAATAACTGATTCATAGATTCGTGTGAGAAGAGGTTTTGATTTTTCTACTATTGTTTTTATAAAATTCATTAGCTTTATGCCTTATTCTGAGTAAATTGTTCAAGTATTTTATCTCTTGGACCATCTGCAACAATCTTACCCTCAACAACTATTAAAACTCTATCAACTAGATGCAATAAACCCGGCTTATGAGTAGCTATGATCATAGTTTTCTTTGAGTAAGATTCTTTAATATAATCAGTCATTATTTGTTCAGTCTCACCATCTAATGAGTTAGTTGGTTCATCTAAAATAATTATTGCAGGTTGTCTTAGAAGGGTTCTTGCAATAGCTATTTTTTGTCTTTGACCTCCGGATAAATTTTTACCATTTTCATATAACATTGCCCCATACCCTTGTGGCATAGCGCTAATGAACTCATGCGCATTCGCTTTTTTTGCTGCCTCAATAATTCTTTCATCAGAAACATCATCAAGCCCTGAGACTATATTCTCTTGAATGGTATCTTGAAATAGCTGTGTTGTTTGAGGAAGGTAGGCAATCACTTCTCTTAGTTTTTTAGAGGGTATATTGTTTATATCATAGCTATCAATCTTAAGAGAGCCATGAGCTAACGGATAGTAACCGACCAGTGCCTTAAGAAGGGATGACTTCCCTCCGCCAACAGGTCCAATAATACCCACACTTTCTCCTGGGTTTATAGTTAATGAAATATTATCAAGAATTTTCTTATCTTCGTGAGAATAGTTTAAGTTTTTAATTTGTATTTTTCCTTGATCAAGAATTGTTGCAGTCTCTGTAGAGACGGTTTCTTCTCTACCTACTTGCTCCATTAAAGTGTCAATTTTTTTAAATGCAGCGGTTGCAGAGCTAAATCGATTTAATATACCGCTAAGTTGAGCTAACGGTGATAATGTTCTTCCTGATAAAATAACACACGCAACCAACGCACCCATTGTTAGATCTGTTGAGGCTATAAGAAATATACCAAAGAAAACAATAAATGTTTGGGATGCCGCTATACCTGTTTGAGCAAAGGTAGTTGAGAAGTTTGCAAAAACTTTAGAAATAACTGATAACTTATTTTGACTTGAAACCGCACCTACCCATCTTTCTCTTAAAAAACCACCTCCAGTCACAGTCTTCACTGTCTCATGGTTATTCAATAACTCTGTTAAAACACCTAACTTACTTTGTTTATTTCCCAGTTCTTGATCAGCTAGTTTTTTTAAGTTTGGTTGAATTAGCAAAATAACAAGAATAACAAATGGAGCTATTAAGGTTGGTACTAAAGCAATTAAACCTCCAATAGACCATAAAACAAACATAAAAAGAATCATGAATGGTATATCGATAAAAACAACAAGTGATGATGAGGTAAAAAAGTCTCTAAAGTTCTCAAATTCTCTTATACTTGTTATTATGTTAGAGTTGGATTTTCCTAATATAGATGAATCGTGAGCTGAAATTTTATCATAAAGTTTTCCCGCAACTACATCATCTAATTTTTGTCCTGCTATATCAGTAAAGTATGATCTTAACATTTTCATAATGAAATCAAAAACATGTACTGTTACCATTCCGATAGTTAAGGCAATTAAAGAGCTGTACGCGCTATTAGGAACAACTTTATCATAGACTGTCATGATATAAAAAGCGCTAGTAACGGCAAAGAGGTTAATAAATACTGAGGCAAGGATAATTTGGTTGTATATTTTTTTATTATCAAATACTGATTTCCAAAACCAATTTTTTTTATCTATTACCATGTTGTTCTCTGATTATATTATCTATTTAATGTTAATTATCATTTCTAAAGTATGTCAGTTTGGAGTGCTTAAGACTCAAAAACTTATATTAAATTGAGTTAAAAGTCTTCTATTTATATGAGCGGCCTGTAGCTCGTAAATAAAGAGTTGCGACTCTGCACTTAACAACTGTTCAAGTAAGTTTATCTCTTGAATTGTTGCATTTATAATTCCTAAAATAAGAAAATCAGAGCTAGCAATTCTAAGGTTAAGTATTTCTTTTTGAGATTTAATATTTTCTAATGAATCTGATATCTTGTTTCTTGCCTGGATGATACCTGTTGCTGCTCCAAATATATTTGCTCTTTGTTTTTCTAAATCTCGCATTACTCGGGCATACATAAATTTTGATTGATTGACTCTTGATTTTGCAGCACCAACCTCTGCACTTCCTCTTCCAAAATTAAACAAAGGAACAGAAAAAGTTAAACCACCCCTAAGATCTTCATCCTTACCTGAATCATCTATGTCGTATTTTGTATATCTAAAGGACAAACCCAGTTTAGGTCTGTAAGAACTTTTTGTTATTGCTAGCTCAGATTCACTACCCTTTATTTTGAGGCTAGCAATTCTTTGGTCGTAACTATTAGATTTTTCTTGATAGTCTCTATCTGACGTTATTTCTGTAAATAAAATACTTGGAACGCCATTGTTCTGGTATGGTTCTTTAAAGAAAGAAGAAAAAACCTCTAGAGTTTGTAATCTTTTAGCACCTAGAATTGCTTCTTTAGCCTCGAGCTCACTTAGTTTAATCGCTATTGCAGATATTTCTGAAATATCGACCGCTCCAGATTGAAATCTTTTTTCTGCTATATCTTTATACTTAGTTAATAGACTTAATTGTTCAGCTACATATTTGCTTAGAATACTAGACGTTGCTGTTTCAACATAAATTTGACTTGCTGTTAATATTAAGCTCGATGACTCTGCATAAAATTCTTCTTTTGCAACATCTACTCCGTATTTGGCTTTCTTTATCTTTGAGCTAATCTCATTACCAGTATAAATTGGTTGTTCTATTGTAACAACACCATCAAAACTATCATCTCGTCTTTTTCTTATTGAAGAAATATCATCTACACGCCTTGAGAGTGATTCATCATTAATAAGTGAGGCGTTTATACTGGGAAACCGTAATCTCTGCGCATATTTTTTATTTTGATTGAATTCATTTTGTTTAGCCATTGCAGAAGAAAATTCTGGCTGCTGAACAACAGTTAGACGAATATATTCGTAAAATTCCTCCTCTGACATGCTCTTTACATTATCGAGTGTAGAAAATGAGACTTCGGCTTTAGCTAAGGAAAGAGAGAGTATAGCCAAAGCCGAAACTGCTACAAAAAATTTTAAAAAATAATTCATTATTTATTTACACTATTTAAATTTTTATAAATTAGTTCTTTTTATTTTTATTTTTTTTATTAGCGCTGGTATCTGAAGAATTGTTTTCATCTTCAGGTTGAAGTTTGTCGCTTATATCTTTGACAGCCTCAATCAAGCCATTAAGAACAAGTTGAACAGATGGTCCTGGTATATATATCTCTCCAGAACTTTCTTCTTGACCGGATCCTCCAATTTTAGTTGTTGAAATTCTAAGAATTCCATTGGCGAATGTAATTTTATCTAAACCTTCTATTATCATTTTATACTCCTTTTTAATTTTTTAATTCTTATATGCTTATATATAGTAGATAGGAACATTCATCAGTAATTTCAAGGGGGTTGTTTTTTTTTATATGGTGGGCGCGGCTGGGTTTGAACCAGCGACCCCTACGATGTCACCGTAGTGCTCTACCGCTGAGCTACGCGCCCATATTTAATATAGATTCCATACCTAGATATTTATCAATTGTAAATAAGAGTTAATTAATAATATTAAAAAATAAATCTATTTTCTCTAATTGCAAATATAGAAATTGATTAATTTTAATGAATATGCTTTTTAATCATGGTATTTTAATGGTGAGAAATTTATATGGTTAAGGCAATTACATTACAGTCCTTGCAGGACGATTTTAAGGCTCAAAATTATCGCGATGTTATACAGGGATGTAAGAGCTTGCTAGAAAAAGAAACTAACCTGCTTGAATGTGATCTTCTCCTAGCTTCAGCACTCATTCTATCAAAAGAATATTTAGAATCAAAGGATGCCTATCTTGGTATTATAAAAAAATATCAGCAATTTTCATCAGACGTTTACTATAATTTATCCAGCGCATACTTGAATCTGTATAATTATAAAGATTCTCTTTTTTACGCCAGACAATATGTTAATCACAACACCAATAGTCTAATGGGGTACCTTAGGCTTGGCGAACTTTATAGTGCTTTAGGCCTCGCTGGTGAGCGAAAAATGAGTTATATGATGGCTTTGAGTCTCGATCCAGAAAATTTTGCAGCCCTCAAAGGCTTGTCGGAAACCTTCAGAGTTGAATCTGATAGCGAAGGGGCTCTGAAGTACCTGATTCAACAAAAAAAAACACCCCGTAGGGATATGAATATACTGGAAGCTCATTACAAACTTGGAAACAAATTATTATTTAACAATAAGTTATTAGAATTAAATAAAGAGGAGGTGTTACTTCCTCTGGTCGCCTGCTTAAGCGCCCATGCATCTGTAAGATTTTCTCAAAAAGATAATTATAAATTTTGTCCAAATCCCTTCAATTACATTCAACACCTATCTTTCAGCGAAGGTGAATTAAATAAAAATTTTATTGAAGAAGTAATCTCTGTTATTGAGGGATATAATTTTTCTTATACACCGCAAAATCTTTTAATAAAAGGTACTCAAACCTTAGGGCCTGGTAATATCTTTAATTTAAAGGACAATTGTATTATTAAATTAAAGGCTTTCATAGAGGGCAGGATACAAGAATATAGAAATTTATATAAGACGGAAGATGTGGGGTTTTTTAAAAAATGGCCAAATTCCAATGACTATGATCTAAAAGGGTGGATTATTGATTTAAAAACTGGAGGATCTCTCAAGAGACATATTCATAAAGAGGGGTGGCTAAGCGGATCTTTATACCTAAGAGTTCCAGAAAAAGAAAAGTCGAACGAAGGTGATATTATGTTTAGCCTTGATGGCGGAGTCTATCCAACAGATGGAAAGTTTTATAAAGATAGTATTGTAGGACTAACGACAGGCGATATGGTTTTATTTCCTTCATCAATATTTCATTCTACCATTCCCTTTTCAGCGAAAGAAAGTAGAATTACTTTAGCTTTTGATATTATTCCTAAGTATATGAAGGAGTGATTGAGTGCTGTTATTCTGTTTCTAAAAACTGGTCAATGGAATTCCAAAGATCCTTTCTGTGGGCATCTTTCTCCATAAATATTTCATGTTCTGTTGAATCAAAAGTAACCATCTCGCTATTTGGAAGTCTTTTGTGCATTTCCTTTATTTTATCCGAACTTACAACTTGATCACGAATATTATTGATCATAAGAATGTTTACATTTATTGATTCTGCCCAATCTTTTTGCCTTATTGCTTTAAACTTTTTGTTTACAGCTTTAGCAAATCCATTAGTTACACCCCAGAGCCTTATATTTGGTTTTTTTTTGACTAATTTGAGCGTTCTTTTGTACCTAGGCCTGTCTGTTGTAAGGTCATTTTCTTCAAAAGGAGTCTCTTTTCCCATATTAGGTTTTGAGCCTAAAAGATAATCGGTATCTTTTTTAAAAATATTCATCACAGATGATGCTGTTCTTAGGAATCTTTCATTTTTGAATCCTAGCATTGGAGCCGAGAGTATTCCTTGAGAGAATTTATCCGGGTGGTCATGAAAGGCTGATAGCATTATACATCCACCCATTGAGTGACCTATTCCTATTAATGGTTTGGGAAAATTATCACCAATCACCTTTTGTAAAATATACTTCAAATCCTTATCATGCCTTTTAAAGTCTGAAATAAAAGCCTTGTGAATATCCTTTAGCTGATGATCAGACATTCCTTGGCCACGCCAATCAAAGGTAATGACAGAGTATTTTCGATCAATAAACTCCTGGATTGTTTCAAAATACTTTTCAATAAACTCATTGTGACCTTGTTGTAAAAAAATAGTTCCGTTTGTTTCCTCTAAATTCACTTTCCAATGACACACTCTTAATTTTATCCCATCATCCATTGTAACAAAGTAAGACTCAATACCTTTTGGTGCCTTATAATCATCGAGTTCAAGATAAGGTGCTTTTTTAAAAATTAATAGTTCAGACTCTTCCATAATCGTCCTCAAGTCTAACTATATCGTCCTCAGTTAAGTTTTCTCCAAGTTGAATTTCAATAAATATTAAATCTTCTTCTCCAATATTCTCTATCCTGTGTATGGTATTGTTTGGTATATAAATATGTTCTTTTTCTTTTAGGTAATGCTGATTATTTTCGATGATAATTTTACTTTTACCTTTAATAATTTGCCAAAATTCTGATCTATTTTGATGTTTTTGAAGTGATAGCTTTTGCTCTCTAAAAACTTTTATTTCTTTAATTTGATAACCAGTATTCTTTGCGATTATATGGTAATTTCCCCAAGGTTTTTCCTCTATATTTCCTAAATAATTTTTAGTTAGCTGGCTACTACTCGCAACTTTTTTTTCTCCCCCAATACCAAATTTAAGGTCTACATCTAATTTTTTACACACCTTGGATTCATGAATATTTTTAACATTACTTCTATCGCCACCATTACAGTAGCAAATATTTTTATTAGGGTTATTTTTAACAAATTCCTCTATGGCCTCGTTACTACTTTGATCGCTTGAGGTCTGAATAATTACTTGAGAAATACTTTTGAATTCATCAAGTATTTCCTTTCTTTGATTTTGATTCATAAAGGGCTTTCCTTTCTTTTTTATTAACCACTCGTCATTATTTAAAAGAATAATTACGTTATCAGAAAGGTTTTTTGCATCTTGAAACATTTTTAAATGACCAGCATGAACCGGATCAAAGCCACCGCTAACTAATGCAAAATCATATTTCTGGGTCATTTTTTCTCTCATAAAAAAATATATTATAAAATTTTAGTTAAAACTCCTAACTAATATTGACAAAATCACATTATCAATCTAGCTTGCGTCACAAACAGGGAAGTGCCATGAAAGTTAGAAATTCATTAAAATCTTTAAAAGGCAGACATAGAGACAATCGCATTGCGAAAAGAAATGGTCGCATGTACATTATTAATAAAACAAATCCACGTTTTAAAGCACGCCAAGGGTAGTATTTCCTTTATCGTACTGTTATTACTCTTATAAGATTTGTAGTTCCCTGAACCTTAAGTGGTAACCCGGCGGTTATAACAATCTTATCGCCAAGAGCAACTAAACCACTCTTCTTTGCTATTTCCTTTGTTAATTGAATCATGTGCTCAAGGTCACTTGCGTCTTTTTGAAGGAAGCAAAGAACCCCCCAGGCTAGCGATAGTTTTCTTGCAGTTTCAATAATAGGAGTAATAGTCAGAATTGTTTGGCTGGGTCTGACTCGTGAGACTTTAATACCAGTTGAGCCCGATTCAGTATAACATACGATAATTGGAGATGACAATTCATCCGCAAGAGTCTTGGCAGCTGTTGCTATTGCGTCAGGAGTTGTATCAGGTGTTTGTTCTAACTGACTTGATAAAATATCGTTATAGTTACTATCTTGTTCGATGTTTAGGGCAATTTTGTTCATCATCTTAACGGCTTCAGAAGGGTAATGACCGGATGCAGATTCTGCCGAAAGCATTATTGCATCAGCCCCTTCAAATACAGCATTAGCTACATCGGAAACTTCTGCCCTAGTTGGCGTTAGGGAGTCGGTCATTGATTCGAGCATTTGTGTAGAAACTACAACAGGCTTACCCTTTATTCTTGCAACACGAATTATTTTTTTCTGCCAGCCAGGAACAGATTCAAGAGGTAGCTCTACACCTAGATCACCCCTTGCTATCATTATTCCATCTGCGAGATCTGCTATATCCTCTATATAAGTTAAGGCCGAAGGCTTTTCTATCTTGGCCATTATTGAGGCTTTATTAAGGCAAATTTTCTTTAAGTCTTTAATATCGCTAGGTTTTTGTACAAAGGATAAGGCTATCCAATCAACCCCCTCTTGAACTGCAATTTGAGCAAATTTCTTATCAATAGATGAGAGTGCAGATGTTTTAAGGTCAGTTTGAGGGAGGTTAACGCCCTTATTTGATTTTAAATAACCGCCTTGGATAATTTTTGTTTTAATTTGGTTAGCTTTAATGCTTATTGTTTTTAGATGAATCTTACCATCATCTAATAAAATTAAATGACCTTTTTTTAGAGATGAAAATATTTTTTTATGAGGTAAGCATACGCGTTTATTATTTCCAATAACCTTACTCGAATCTAATATAAATATATTGTCTTTTTTTAGAAGATTGTTACCTTCATCCATCGAGGAGATGCGAATCTTAGGCCCCTGGAGATCAACTAAAACTCCTATGGGTTTCTTTAATACTTTTTCTACATGTCTAATTTTTCTAATATACTCTACTAGAGTGGTCTCATTCAAATGAGAGCAATTGAGTCTAAATGCATTTGCGCCAGCCCTTGATAATTCAGTTATTTTTTTTATTGTATTTGAGGACGGACCTAGTGTGGCAAGAATTTTAGTTTTTCTTTGTATAAGTTTTTTATTATGCATGATTATCTTTTAACAGATTCAAATTATTTTTTGTTATAATTTTTTGATATACTAGTATTTTATAGGATCGATAAAAAATGATAAATCTTTTTAATGAAAATAGAGAAAGTAATTTTCTTATTATTTGTGATCATGCCTCTAAATTTATTCCAACAGAATACAAAAATCTTGGTTTGGATGAGAGTGTGTTGGATACTCACATAGCATATGATATTGGCGCTAAAGAAGTTGCCATTCGTGCCTCTAATTTGCTTCAGTGTCCTCTGGTGATGTCTGATTTTTCAAGGTTATTGATTGATCCAAACAGGGGCGTCGACGACCCAACCCTTATTATGAAGATTTCAGACGGGAGTATCATACAAGGGAATAAAAAAATATCATATTTAAGCGACTGTGAAGACAAGGTAAATAGAATTAGCTCTTTTTATGATGTTTATCATAACAAGATATCAGAATTAATTAACAAGTCTATTGAAAGAGGTGTTTTTCCTGCAATTATATCCGTTCATAGTTTTACTCCATTTTGGGAGCACAAAAAACGTTTAGTCGAACTTGGTATTTTGTGGGACAGTGATAATAGGCTATCTGATATTTTTTTTAATTATTTTACGAAACATCAAAGCCAATTAGCTATTGGTAGTAATAAGCCATATTCTGGTAAAATGAAAAATGATACTTTGTATAAACATGGAACAAAACGCGGCCTATCAAATGTTTTAATAGAAATAAGACAGGATTTAATTTCAAGTAAAAAGGGTCAGAAATATTTTGCTAAATTAATTACAGAACCATTGATTGAAAGTAATAATAATTATAAATTATTTCAAAGAAAGATTTACAAATCTTTAGCTGTCTAATTAAGATTCCTTTAAATAGGATTTAGAAAAGGGAAAATAGATAATATGTCTGAAAATGAATTGTCTTCGGCAATCGATCTTCGTGAGGCAGGAAAATATCATGAAGCACAAGAATGGCTCAATCAATTTCTAATAACCAACCCTAATGAGCCA
>Ga0209709_10002493_pt1 | contig 15996 bp, 14 predicted proteins | sample ArcticOcean_MG_C_2_FD_187435 | JGI IMG/M metagenome (GOLD analysis project Ga0209709, IMG submission 187435) | Marine microbial communities from western Arctic Ocean - ArcticOcean_MG_CB4_136 (SPAdes) (version 2) | ecosystem: Environmental > Aquatic > Marine > Oceanic | place: Arctic Ocean... | reverse complement strand
GTATCATTATAATTTTTTATCAAGTTCAGCAGCTTTTTTTTCTACTTCGCTTACAACTTTTGATATTATATCTTCTGATAAAACTTTTTCACTTTGAATGCCAGATAAATAAAGCATATTATTCCCCTTTCCACCTCCTGTTATGCCTATGTCGGTCATTGCCGCTTCTCCTGGTCCATTAACTACACAGCCAATAATTGATAGAGTTAAGGGGATTTTAATATGAGAAAGTTTTTCTTCTAGTATTTTGACAGTATCAATTACTTGAAAAGCTTGTCTTGCACAAGATGGACAGGATATAATTCTCACACCTCTATTTCTTAAATTAAGTGACTTTAATATTTCATTGCCTATTTTAATTTCTTTAACTGGATCATCAGATAATGAAATTCTTATTGTATCACCTATTCCATCCATCAAAAGTGATCCCAAGCCTATCGAAGATTTAATACTCCCCGAAATAAAACTACCTGCTTCTGTAATTCCTAGGTGCAAAGGATAATCTGTAACACTTGAAAGTTGACGATATGCAGCCATGGATAAAAAAACATCTGAAGACTTAACGCTAATTTTAAAATTAAAAAAATCTTGATCTTCAAGGATTTTGATATTTCTTTGTGCACTTTCAACTAAAGCCTCAGGACATGGCTCTTTATATTTTTCTAAAATATCTTTTTCAAGCGATCCCGCATTGACACCGATTCTTATCGAACAGTTATTATTTTTGGCTGCACTTAATACATCATGTATTTTTGATTTATCACCTATGTTACCTGGATTAATCCTTAAACATTTTGCACCATTTTCTGCAGCTTCAATAGCTCTTTTGTAATGAAAATGAATATCAGCAATTATTGGTACAGAAACATTCTTGGTAATTTCCTTAAGTGCTAAAGAAGATTCTTTATCTGGACAAGAAACTCTAACAAGGTCGGCACCCTCTTCATGAATATCGTTAATTTGTTTAATGGTTGCTTGAATATCTGTGGTTAATGTATTTGTCATTGATTGAACAGAAATAGGATTATCTCCACCTATTTTTACATCACCAACATTTACAACTTTTGTTTTCTTTCTATGGATATCTCTAAATGGTCTTAAGCTCATTATTTAGTCTAATTTAAATTCTTTATGAAGTGCAGCTATAGCTTTTTTTACATACTTGTTAGATATCAAAACCGAAATTTTTATTTCAGAAGTTGAAATAACCATAATATTAATTTTTTTTGACGCTAGTGCTTGAAACATTCTATAGGTAATTCCAGGTGTTGTAATCATTCCAACTCCAACGATTGATACTTTAGAGACACTACTATCTTGTGTGAGCTTTCTAAAAGAGATTTTCTTATTTTGTTTTATAATTTTCTCAGTTTTTTTTAAATCTTCAGATTTAATAGTGAAAGTTAAGTCTGTTTCTTTGCTATTTAATGAAATGTTTTGAACAACCATATCTACATTTATTTGGTTAAGTGACAATGGTTTAAAAATAGAAGCTGCAACACCAGGTTTATCTTTAACACCAATCATTGTAACTTTAGCATCATTTTTTGTGGATGTAATTCCTGTTATAATTTGATCACTAAAGTTTTTTTTACTATTTGTTATTAAAGTACCTTTTTTTTTTACAAATGAAGATTTAACTGAAAAGCTTATATTATTTAATTTAGCATCTTGCACAGATGTTGGATGCATAACTTTTGCTCCTAGAGATGCCATTTCAAGCATTTCATCATAAGAAATTTTATCAATTTTTTTTGCTTTTAAGTGACTTCTTGGATCTGTTGTATACACACCATCTACGTCTGTATAAATATCACAAGTATCAGCATTAAAAAATTTTGCCAACATTATTGCTGATGCATCAGTTCCTCCTCTCCCTAGTGTGGTGATTCTTTCTTCTGAATTGATTCCTTGAAAGCCAGTAATAATTGGTATGCCACCCGATTTCATAAAACTTAATATTTTATTTTTGTTAATCTTATTAATTCTTGATGAGCTATATGGGCCCTCAGTAATAATTGGCACCTGCCAAGACATCCATGATCTAGCCTTAAACCCAAGATGCTTTAATCTTCCAGCAATTAATGCACATGCTGCCTGTTCACCAGTTGATAGCAAAACATCATATTCAGCTGCGTCAAAATTTTTACTCAATTCTTTTGTTTTTTTAATCAATTGATTGGTTATTCCACTCATTGCAGAAGAAACTACAATTACTCCTAATTTTTTCTTTTTATAGGTAGTTATAATTTTAGCTACATTCTTAATTCTATCTATATTTCCTACAGAAGTCCCACCAAATTTTAATACAACAGTTTTCATTGATATTTTTGTTTAATTAATATTGATAAAATACATCTTAATTGTTATGTCCACAAGTTATCTATTATGAATTCAATAAATAAAAAAGAAATAGAAAAATTTTCTAAAATCGCTGAAGAATGGTGGAATCCTAACGGCAAATTTAAACCTCTACATAATTTTAATCCTATAAGAATTAAATATATAAAAGAAAATATAATTAAAAATTTCAAAATTAAAGCCTCAGAAAAGCCATTAAAGAAAATTAACTTGTTAGATATTGGTTGTGGTGGAGGGTTGTTATCTGAGCCAATGTGCAGACTGGGTGCTAATGTAGTTGGGATAGATGCTTCGGTAAAAAATATTGAAGTTGCAAAATTTCATGCAAAAAAAAACAAACTTAAAATAAACTATAAAATTGCATCACCGGAAAAATTAAAAACTAACATAAAATTCGATGTAATTTTAAATATGGAAATAGTTGAACACGTTGAGAATATAGATTTTTTTATTAAAGAGAGCACAAAACTGTTAAAAAAAAATGGTATAATGTTTGTAGCAACTTTAAATAAAACTCTGAAGTCATATGCGTTTGCAATCATAGGAGCTGAGTATATTTTAAAATGGCTACCTATAGGAACTCATGATTGGGAAAAATTTGTTAAGCCTAATGATTTAATAAAGATTTCAGAAAAAAATGGTTTATCTCTAAAAAAATTAGATGGTATGAAATTTGATATATTAGATGGTAGTTGGAAAGTTAGTAGCGACACCTCTGTTAATTATATTGTTAAATTAAAAAAAAATTAATTCATTTTATCTTTTATCCAAGGTATTATTTCTGCCTCTATGCCCTCTTCTTTTAATTCTTTAAGATCTTCTTTTGTTGTAGTGCCATAAATCCCCTTCAAGTTTTTTTTATTTTTATAATGAAGAGACCGTGCCTCATAAGCAAAATTTTCACCCACATTATTAAAATTTTTTTTTATAAATTCTTGATATTTTAGGATTACTTTCGTTATTTTTTTGTATTTTTTAATTTGGCTATCAGTCTTAGAATCATTCTTTGACATAAATACACTTGGTGACATTAAGGTTTTTTCTACACTTAATGAATTACATATATGACAGTTAACAAATTTTTTTTTTTTTAATCTCTCGTATTCTTTAGAGGAAGAAAACCAACTATCAAAAGTAATTTCACAGTCTTTACAAATAAGTCTATATTTGATCATGTAATATAGTTAATAATTAATATACTTAATTCAATATCCAATTAACTTCTATAGTCAGCATTGATCTCTATATATTTTTTTGTCAAATCCATAGTATAAGCAGTAAAGTTTTTTAAACCCATATCAAGATTTATTGAAATATCTATGGATTGGTTCTTCATATAATTTGCTACATCACTCTCTTTATAATTTTTTACAAGTTGTCCTTTTTCTATAATTTTTATTATACCAAATTGAATTGATAGTTTTTTTAAATCGATATCAACGTTAGATTTACCAATAGCCATTATAATTCTTCCCCAATTTGGATCTTCACCTGCAATAGCTGTTTTAACAAGTTTTGAATTTGCAATAGAAAATGCAATTTTTTTTGCATCTTTATCATTTTTTGATTTAACAACATTGATTGTTATAAATTTACTAGCTCCTTCACCATCTGCGACTATTCTTTTTGATAGGTTTAACAATATGGAGTGTAAAGCTTTATCAAAGCTGATTATCTTTTTATCGTTAATATTATTTATAATTGGATTTTTAACCTTAGCTGTTGAAAAAATTGAGACCATATCATTTGTACTTGTGTCTCCATCACAAGTTATTGCATTAAAAGTTGTATCAATATTCTTTTTAAGCAATTTGCTTAAAATATCATTTGAAAGGTCTGCATCTGTAAAAATATACCCTAATGTGGTTGCCATATTTGGAAAGATCATTCCCGAACCTTTTGCTATTCCATAAATTTTTACTTTTATATTTCCAATTTTGCACTCTTCCATTGCAAGCTTTGGTTTTAAATCAGTTGTCATGATGCCTAGTGCAGCTTTCATCCAGATAGGCTTACTTTGAACATACTTAATTTTTTTAATTAATTCTGGTATTTTTTTTTTTATTTTTTCAGTTGGAAACTTTTCACCTATTGTTCCTGTGCATCCAAAAAGAATTTCATTATCAGATACTTTTTTTGGATAATCCTCATCTTCCTTTTGTTTTTCTGATAACTGGATGGATACTTCTTTTGCAATTTCTTTTAAACCTTTGTAGCCATCTGGGCCTGTGAAGGCATTAGCATTTCTAGTATTAACTATAAGAGATTTTATTTTTTTACTTTTTATACTCAGGTTCCATTTTATATTTTCTGAAACTATTTTTGATTGCGTATAAACAGAAGCATAGTTTGCTCCATCTCTGAAATAGAACATAACCAAGTCATCTCTTGTTTTGGTATATAAATTTGCACAAACAGCAGATAAAGACACTCCATCTATATGCTCTAGATCTTGAAAATCCATCATTTTAGAGTTGTAAGTTTGGGTGTTTATAAAGTTTTTAAGGTTTAATGGCATCTATTTAAAATTTTTATTTAATACTTATATTAAAAGTTATAATTAATTATATATCAAAAAATCAGATGCTTAATCCTTTAAATTTTCTTTCAAAGTTCATTAAATCAAGCAATCAAAAAGAGCTTGATCGCATTGCTAAAATTGTTGAAAGAGTTAATTCTTATGAGGCTATAATTAAAGAGATTGATAATGAGGATTTTCCAAAAAAAACAAGTGAACTTAAAGAAAAACTTAATGAGGGCAAAAGTGTCGACGATCTATTACCGGAAGCTTTTGCACTCGTAAGAGAGGCATCGAAAAGGACAAGAAATGAAAGACATTATGATGTTCAAATAATAGGGGGCGTTGTTCTTCACGAGGGAAAAATTGCAGAAATGAGAACTGGGGAAGGTAAAACACTTACCATAAGTCTTGCCGCTTACTTAAATGCCTTGCTTGGTAAGGGTGTTCACATTGTTACCGTTAATGACTATTTGGCCAAAAGAGATTCGCAAGAAATGGGTGAGATTTATAAATTCTTAGGATTAACTTCTGGTTATATAAATAATGATCAAGATGATTACGAAAGAAAGCAAAATTATAATTTTGATATTACATACGCAACTAACAGTGAACTAGGATTTGATTATCTAAGAGATAATATGAAACTCTCTAATGAACAAATGGTTCAAAGAGGGCATGTTTACACTATTGTAGATGAAATAGATTCTTGCTTGATTGATGAGGCCAGAACTCCATTGGTAATTTCTGGAGCTGCTGAAGATAAAACAGAACAATATCTTGCAATTGATAAATTAATTAAAAGACTAACACCCAAACATTATGAAATTGATGAAAAAGATAAAAATATTTTACTTACAAATGATGGAATAAATAATGTGGAAGAAATATTTTCTAATGCAGGAATTTTAAAAAATAATAACTTTTATGATCCTGAAAACCTAAGCTTGGTTCATCATGTGAATCAGTCTTTAAGAGCAAATCACTTATTCGAAAAAGGAAAAGATTATATAGTTAAAGATGGAACCTTAAAAATTATCGATGAGCTTACTGGAAGAATATTGGAAGGAAGAAGATTTGGAGATGGGCTTCATCAAGCTCTTGAGGCCAAAGAAAGTATAGATGTACAGGCTGAAAACCAAACCCTTGCATCTATAACCTATCAAAATTATTTCAAACTTTATAATAAGATTTCTGGATGTACTGGAACTGCTGCAACTGAATCTCAAGAATTTTATGAAATCTATAATTTGATTGTTGTTATTATCCCTACCAATAAAAACATGATCAGAAAAGACTGGAACGATCAAATTTTTAGAACTGAACTAGAAAAAAATAAGGCTATCATTGAAAAAGTTATTGAATGCCACAAGCAAGAACAGCCAATTTTAGTTTTTACTTCCAGTATCAATAAGTCTGAAATTTATTCAAAATTACTGAATGATGAAAAAATCAAACATGTTGTTTTAAATGCAAAGAATCATGAGAATGAAGCTGAAATAATAGCAAATGCAGGGAAAATGAACTCTGTTATAATTACTACAAGTATTTCTGGAAGAGGAGTTGATATTCAACTAGGTGGAAAAAAAGGAAGTCAACCTGATGAAGAACTTTTAGTAAATAAGAACAAGATAAAATCATTAGGTGGATTGTATGTGATTGGTACTGAAAGAATGGAATCTAGAAGGGTTGATAATCAAGCTAGAGGACGGGCTGGACGTCAAGGGGATGAAGGAAGTTCAATTTTTTATGTTAGTTTAGAGGATGATTTGATGAGAATTTTTGGCTCAGAATCTATGAATAATATCTTACAGAAGCTTGGCTTAAAAGATGGAGAAAGTATTGACCACCCATGGATTAATAAAGCACTTGAGAGAGCACAACAAAAAGTTGAAGCAAGAAATTTTGATATAAGAAAAAATTTACTTAAATTTGATGATGTTTTAAATGACCAAAGACACGTAATATTTTCTCAAAGGAACAATGTAATGAATAGTGAAAAAGTTTTTGATTATTCAGATGAATTTTTATCAGAGATTACAAATCATTTAATTGCCTTAAAAACTCAAAAGTTATCAAAAATTAAAAATAATGAATTTAATAATCAATTAAAAATTTTACTTGGAAAAAGTGTTGATGATAATGAATTTGAAAATCTAACTAATTTAAAAGACCAAGATTTTAAAGAAAAAATTAATTCTAAATTTTTAGAATCAAGAAATGAAAGAATTAAAATGATGGATGAAGAAAAAGCAAAAGAAATTGAAAAAAGAATTTTTCTTCAATGCATCGATTTAAATTGGAAGTCACACATTCAATATCTTGAACAATTAAGACAGGTTATAGGCCTTAGGTCGTATGGCCAAAGAGATCCATTAGTTGAATACAAAAAAGAAGCTTTCTATCTTTTTGAAAATTTACTAAATAAGCTAAAAATTGATTTTGTAACAATCTTGATTAATTTAAAAATAGTCCGAGAGCCCGCTCAAGAAAATGAAACTATAGAACCAACTAAAATTGACCCAAAATATATTGGGAAAAAAATGAGTAGAAATGAACCTTGCTCCTGTGGATCTGGTAAAAAATATAAAAAATGTTGTGGTGCTCTATAAAAAAAATATTAAATAACTCAGCAAAATTAATGTAACAAAAGAAATTCCTAAATTTATTTTTGATTTAAAAAAACTTTCAATAAATATATTAATCTTATTTTTTTTCATGCTTAGTGCGTTCAAATCATCTAATTGACTAACAAATCCCTTTGATCTTCCAATAGTTAGAAATTTATTTTTTCTATGATTTAAAATTTCATCTCCACTCATATTTAAAAATTCATTTAAGTTACTTTCAATAGATTTTTTTACATTATCTAAAATTAAATCTCTGTCTCTGTGAGCTCCACCAACTGGCTCTGTAATAATTTCATCAATTACTTTTAACTCTAAAAGATCTTTTGAGGATAGTTTCATTGCTTTTGCTGCATCAAGTGTTCTCTTGGGATCTCTCCATAAAATGGTTGCACAGCCCTCAGGGGATATCACTGAATAGATTGCATTTTCTAACATGATTACTTTATTGGATGAGGCTAATGCTATAGCTCCACCTGAACCACCTTCTCCAAGGACGATTGCAAATGTTGGCACACTTAACGACATGCAACATTCTATTGACTTTGCAATTGCTTCAGCTTGACCCCTTTCTTCGGCCCCAACACCTGGGTATGCACCCGGCGTATCTATAAAAGAGATTATTGGAATATTAAATTTATTTGCAAGCTTCATTAATCTAATAGTTTTTCTATAGCCTTCAGGTCTCATCATTCCAAAATTTCTTTCAATTCTAGTTTCGAGGCTATCACCTTTTTCTTGACCTATAACTAAAACTGATTTTTTATTGAATTTTGCAAATCCAGCTATAACGGATTTATCTTCTCCATAAAATCTATCTCCAGACAGTGGAATAAAATCTTCAAATAGATTGTCTATAAAAAACTTAGCTTTAGGTCTGTCCTCATGTCTTGCAACTAAAGTTGTTTGCCATGGATCAAGATTAGCATAAATTTCTTGTAATTTTTTATCAATCTCCACTTGAGACTCAGAAATTTTTTTAGTATCTACCTCAGAAAGTCCATCTTGATTATATGGATCCTTTAGTTTTTCTATTTCGGCTTCTAAATTTTTAATATCAGTTTCAAAATTTAAATAATTTTTCATATGGATAATTTTAATTATTAATTAATTACTAAAAAAGGCAATAAAATGTTTTAAATAATTAATATTTGACTTAATTATATTAACAAGTAATGTTCCTTTTATTGGGAGAGACTAATTATATTAGCGCCGAAGGAGCAACCACCCCGGAAACTCTCAGGCAAAAGGACCGATAATAAACATAACACTCTGGAAAGAGATTTATTCTCGCCGATGGAGCAAAACTCTCAGGCAAACATACAGATGGGGTAAAATGGGTGCTATGAAAGAACAATATACAAAAATACACAACCTATCAGTTTCTAATAAATTACTTAACTTTGTTAATGAAGAGTTGCTTAAAGATACAAATATCTCTTCAGAAAAATTTTGGGAAGGTTTTAATGAGGCTGCTCATGAATTGGCTCCTAAGAATAAAGAATTAATACAAATTAGAGAAGATTTACAAAAACAAATAGATACTTGGCATATTAAAAATAAAGGTAATGAAATTAATCTAGAAGAATATAAAAAATTTTTAAAAGAAATTGGTTATTTAAAAGAAGTAGGTCCTGATTTTAAAATTAAAACAGAAAATGTTGATGAGGAAATAACCAGTATTGCTGGTCCACAATTAGTTGTTCCAATCATGAATGAAAGGTACGCATTAAATGCTGCTAACGCAAGATGGATGAGTTTATACGATAGTTTATATGGTACAGATATAATCGAACAATCTGAAGATAGCACTTCTCAGAGATATGATCCTTTGAGGGGTGAAATGGTCATAAAATATGGAAGAGACTTTTTAAAGAAATATTTTCCTCTAGAAAATTTGGAATGGCATAATATTACAGGATTTAAAATTAATGATGGTTCTTTAATTGTATTAAAAGACAATATTGAAACATCACTAGAAATTAAATCTAAATTTATTGGTCATAGAGGAGAAGCTAATAATCCTTCTGCATTAATTTTAAAAAATAATAACCTTCATATAGAAATAATTATAAATCCAAATGCTTTTAGTGCTCAACAAGATTCTGCTAAAATTAGTGATATTATCGTTGAAGCAGCAATTTCAACTATTTGTGATAATGAAGATAGTGTTGCTGCAGTTGATGCTGATGACAAAGTTATTTGTTATCGTAATTGGCTTGGATTAATGAAGGGTGATTTAAAGTCAACATTTAAAAAAAATGGAAAAACATATGAACGTAAATTAAATCCAGACAGAAGTTACATTTCCAAAGATGGCAAAGGATTAAAATTACATGGAAGAAGTTTATTATTAGTGAGAAATGTTGGGCACCTTATGACTAACCCAGCAATCACGTTAAAAAATGGCTCTGAAATACCAGAAGGAATTATGGATGCTTTTATAACTTCAGCAGCATGTCTTCATGATATAAAGAATAAAGGTAACTCAAGAAGTGGATCTATTTATATTGTTAAACCAAAAATGCATGGTCCTGATGAAACCTCATTTACAGATTTAATTTTTACTAAAGTTGAAGAAGTTTTAGGGTTAGAAAAATATACTTGTAAAATTGGTATTATGGATGAAGAAAGAAGAACTTCTACAAACTTAAAAGAGTGTATTAGAACACTTGAAAATAGAGTATTTTTTATTAATACTGGATTTCTAGACCGAACAGGAGATGAAATGCACACTTCAATGGAAGCTGGTCCTATGATTAAAAAAGGTGATATGAAATCTTCTAAATGGATTGGGGCATATGAAAATAATAACGTTGACGTAGGCCTTCAATGTGGTCTTTCTGGTAAGGCTCAAATTGGTAAGGGAATGTGGGCTATGCCTGACAAAATGAAAGAGATGATGGAACAAAAAACTGGTCATTTAAAAGCTGGAGCAAATTGTGCTTGGGTACCTTCACCTACTGCGGCCGCACTTCATGCTCTTCACTATCATGAAATAAATATTTTTGAAAAACAAAAAGAATTACAAAAGAGAGTGCCTGCAAAATTAGATGATCTTTTAACTATACCCGTTGCTGACAGACCTAATTGGTCTATTGAAGAAATCAATTCAGAAATTTCTAACTCTGCACAAACACTTTTGGGTTATGTAGTAAGATGGATTGATCAAGGTGTAGGCTGTTCTAAAGTACCAGATATTAATAATGTCGGCTTAATGGAAGATAGAGCTACTTTAAGAATCTCTTCTCAACATATAGCTAATTGGATACATCATGGAATTTGTACAAGTAAGCAAGTTTTAGAAATTATGAAAAAAATGGCAAAAATTGTTGATGAACAAAATAAAAGTGACGCATTATATCAAAATATGTCTCCAAATTTTGATAAGTCGGTAGCTTTCAAGGCGGCATGTGATTTAGTATTTCATGGTAGATCTCAACCTTCTGGCTATACCGAACCACTTCTTCATCTAAATAGATTGATTAAAAAAAATTAATCAGAATTAGTTTTAATTCTAGTTCTGTTTTTAAAAGCTGAATATAAAGTTCCATCATCTAAACTTTCTATTTCACCACCCACAGGTAAACCTTGTGCAAGTTTTGTAATTTTTGCACTCGTTTTTTTAAGACTATCCTGAATATAATAGGCTGTAGTTTGACCTTCAACAGTTGCACTAGTTGCTAAAATAACCTCTTCAATATTCTCTCTAACAACTCTTTCAACTAGTGAATTAATTAAAAGATCTTCTTTTCTTTGACCAGGGGATGAAATTGTTCCACCTAGTATGTGAAAGTATCCTTTATAAATATTTGAGTTTTCTATGGACCACTGGTCGGCAATATCCTCAACTACACATATTTTGTTATATTTTTCTTTTGTATTTTCACAATTATTGCAGCCTAAAGAATTAGATTTTAAAGCACCACAAGACTGACACCTAATAACATTTTTATAAACTTGAGCCAGAGTATTAGCCATTGGTTTAACTAATTCATCCCTATTATTAATAAGTTTTAATACAATTCTTTTTGCAGATTTTGGCCCTAAACCTGGGAGTTTAGCAATTAACTTTATTAACTCTTCTATTTCATTAATATTTTGCATCTAATTAAAGTGGCCATTTAAAACCAGGAATACCAAACCCACTTGTAGATTTTGAAATTTCCTCAGATGTTTTTGATTTTAATTCAGATTTTGCATTATTGTGGGCTGCCACTATTAAGTCTTCTATTATAACCTTATCTTCCTTCATCACTTCATCTGATAAATTTATTTTAATCATTTCGTTTTCACCATTTAATGTAACTTTTATAGAGTTAGAGCCCGATGTTCCCTCAACCTGAATATTTTTAATTATTTTTTGGCTCTCTTTCATTTTAGACTCTAATTCTTTAGCTTTATCTAAAATCTTAGTAAAATCAGTCATTCTTATTTTCTTTCTCATTAGGCTTAACATCAGCCAACTCAGCATCTGGGAATTTTTCTAAAATATTTTTATAAATTGAAGAATTTTTTATGCTTTTCATTAACTCTTTTTTTAAGTTAACTTCTGTTTCTTTTTTAGATGGCTGTCCTTTAGTTTTACTAAGTGTTATTATCCATCTATTATTAGTCCACTCATAAAGCTTTAAAGATAAATCTTTAATAAAATCTTTATCTAAATCTTCATTGAATGAAATTTCAATTCTTTGATCATCAAAACTAACAAGATTAACATTTTTTTCTAATTCATATTTTAATTTAATCTCTTTTTTTGAAGAGCATATTTCTAATAAGTTATCAAAAGAACCTATAAGATTAGTTTGCGTTTCAACTTTCTTATTATCTTTCAATGTTACATCTTTCTCTTGAGCAATATTTTTCATTTGACCAATTGTTGCAGCCTTATCTTTGATTCCAAAAAAATCCTCACTCTCTTTTTTTTGTGAAAGAGATGTTTGGCTAATATTTTCATTTTGCTGATGTGAGCCTTCATAGCTAGCATCTGGGGTGTTCTTAATACTTTTCAAGTGAATCAATCTAATTAAAAACATTTCCATTGATAAATGTTGATTGGAAACAATATCAAGCTCTTCTAATGCTTTAATAGTAAACTGCCAAAATAATATTAAAGTTTCATTGTTAACCTTTTCAGAAATTTCTTTAATTCTATTAAACTCTTCATCATTTAATGAAAAATTTGTACCATCAACACTTAAAGACTCGATGTTCTTAAAATAATATAAAAGCTCTAAAAAATCATTTATAAAAATTTTAGGCTCAATTCCTTGATTATAAATTTCTCTATAAGTATTCAAAACCTCTGTTTCTTTGCCTTCAAATATAAGCTGGAATAAACTAATTAATTGAGATTTGTCAAAGTAACCAAATATTTTTTGCGCAGAAACTAAATCTAGCTCCTTATCTTTGTCTAATGTGAGCAATGCCCTATCAAGCAATGATAAAGCGTCTCTAACAGATCCCTCAGAAATCTTTACAATTAATTTAAGTGCATCATCAGATGCATTGCCATTCTCTTTGTCTTTAATTTTTTTTATAAAATCAAATAATTCTAAAGACTTAATTCTGGATAAATCAAATCTTTGACAACGAGAGACTACAGTAATTGGAATTTTTTTTATTTCTGTAGTTGCAAAAATAAATTTTAAATACTCTGGTGGCTCCTCTAAAGTTTTTAGTAGTGCATTAAATGCTTGTTTGCTAAGCATATGAACTTCATCAATAATAAATATTTTATATTTAGCTGTGGTTGGGCCATATCTAGAAAATTCAATAAGATCTCTTACGTCATCGACACCAGTTTTGCTTGCTGCATCCATTTCTAATACATCAATATGATTTGAATTTGAAATAGCTGTACAATTTTCACAAAGTTCGTCTTTACAAAGTTCATCAATATCATTTGAACAATTTAAAGATTTAGCAACTATTCTTGCTGTAGTAGTTTTCCCAATTCCTCTAATCCCAGTAAAGAGATAGGCATTAGGTACTTTATTTGCTTTAATTGAGTTAGATATTGTTTCAGCTACAACATCTTGACCTATAAGATCAGCAAATGTCTGAGGTCTATATTTTAAAGCTAAAACTTTTGTATTTTTATTCATTTTAATAAGGAGACTAGAACCTGAAAAACTGTCTCTACGACTGCTTCCGTTAAGATCTGGTCGGATTCAAGCAGTATTCACCTCTAGCCTCCAAAACTATTATAACAGTAATGTTTTCTAATCTACAAGAAAAGTTTCTAGATTATTTTTCTCTGAATTTATCAGCCTCAAAAACACCTAGCACGTGAAAATCTTGGCAATGAAGTCCTAATTCTTCTAAAGATTTTTGAACTTTAGGATCTTCTATGTGACCATCTAGATCACATAGGAAAAAATATGATTCAAATGAATTTTGTTCTGGGTAACTCTGAAGCTTTGTTAGATTTACACCATTAATCGCAAAACCCCCTAAGGATTGGTAAAGTGCTGCAGGTTTGCTTTTCAATTTAAACAAAAAAGATGTTATATATCTTTTGTCTCCAAAATCTGGTTGATAAACTTCTTTACCCATAATTAAAAATCGAGTTGCATTACTTTTTTCATTTTCAATGTTAGGTACAAGTATTTTAAGTTTATAAATTTTTGCACTTAGTGAAGATGCGATTGCTGCTTCACTTTTAATTTTTTTTTTTGCAACTGCTTCAGCAGAACCAGCTGTATCAGCACGTATATGTTCAATGAAGTTATTTTTTTTAATAAAATTTGAACATTGAGACAAGCCTTGTGTATGAGAAAAAACATCTTTTATATCATTTAAGCTCGTTCCTGGTTGTCCTAATAAATTATGTTCAATTTTTTGAAAATGCTCTGCATAAATATTTAATCTATATTTAAAAATTAAATATTCTATTCCAATATTTCCTGTAATACGATTTGATTCAGGTATTACAATTCGCGAGCCACTTTCTGAGGATGCTTTTATGAAACACTCATCAAACGTCTTACATGGTATAACTTCTGCATTAGGCTGAATTTCAAGTGCTGCTAAATGTGAATAGGCTCCGAAGGTTCCTTGAATGTAAATTTTACTCATTTTATATTTTATATTCCATAATTTTTTTTATAGCCAGATAATCTTCTTCAGTGTCAACCCCTATAGGAGAGGATTTTGCTAAAGCTACATTTATTTTTAACTTATTATCTAAAGCTCTCAACTGTTCTAATTTATTTTTTTTCTCATTATTTGTTTGATTCATGGTAACAAACTTTTTTAATATACTTACTTTATAAGAGTAAATTCCAATATGATGATAAATATTTTGACTAACCGTTGATAGATTATCTCTAGTAAAATTTAATGCTTTTGGAAAATTATTTTCTTCTAACTTTTTATCTGTGATAACTTTAACCACATTTTTATTATTTAACATTTTATCATCTTGAATTTTTGCAGCCAATGTACCTATTTCAACATCTTGATTAATCATTAGATTATTCAAATTAATAATGTCTTCTTTGTTAATATCAGGTTCGTCTCCTTGTAAATTTAATATGTAATCAATATTTTTTATATTCAGCTTTTCATAAGCTTCAAAAATTCTATCTGTACCCGTTTTATGATTTTTACTTGTTAAAATTGCCTTGCCTCCATTTTTTAGAACATCATTGAGTATCTCTTGATCGTCAGTTGCAACTACTGCTTCACCGATATTGGTCTCTTCTGCTCTTTTAAAAACATGAGAAATGATCGATAAATTATTAATTTTTAGAAGTGGTTTGCCTGGCAGTCTAGTTGCTGACATTCTTGATGGTATTAATATTAGTGTTTTTGACATTATAAAATTAAAAATATAAGTATTTTTTTAATTATCATGTTATATGTGAAAATAATTATAATTAAATGGATTCGTTTGAACTAAATAAAATTATTGCTGCGGTTTTGATGGTTGCGCTGCTTGTAATCGGTTTAGGAAAGATTGCAGATGGTGTTTTTCATGTGAAGAAGCCAAAAAACCCTGGATATCAAGTTGAGGTAGAAAGCCAGTCAACTTCAGGAACTTCTCAAGCCGTTGAAGTAGTAGAAAAAATTGACATTGCTGCAGTTATGGCACTAGGTGATGTAGTGAGTGGAGAAAAAATTTTTAAAAAATGTGCAGCATGCCACTCAATAAATAAAGGTGGAAAAAATAAAATTGGCCCTGCATTATACAATGTTGTTGGGAGAGCTGTTGGTGGTGTGAATGATTATAAATACTCTAAAACTTTAGCTTCTTACTCTAAAGAGTGGACTTTTGAGGAATTAAATGGATTCTTACAAAAACCCTCTTCTTATTTAAAGGGAACTAAAATGTCTTATGCTGGTTTAAGAAAAGAGAAGGATAGAGCTTCTATAATTAAATACTTAAATCAAAACAGTGATAGTCCTAAGCTGCTACCTTAGTTTACCAAAACAATACAACAAGATACTTTTTTGAACATGCACTCTATTAAGTGCCTGTAGCCA
>Ga0209709_10002491_pt1 | contig 16001 bp, 12 predicted proteins | sample ArcticOcean_MG_C_2_FD_187435 | JGI IMG/M metagenome (GOLD analysis project Ga0209709, IMG submission 187435) | Marine microbial communities from western Arctic Ocean - ArcticOcean_MG_CB4_136 (SPAdes) (version 2) | ecosystem: Environmental > Aquatic > Marine > Oceanic | place: Arctic Ocean... | reverse complement strand
TAAAAACAGTAAAGGTATTTGATGTCTATGAAGGAGAAAATATTCCTGAGGGACAAAAATCAATTGCATTAAATGTTATTATTCAATCTTCAGAAAAAACATTAAAAGAAGAAGATCTAGATAGAATCAATCAACTTATAATTTCTACGGTAGAAAAAAAAACTGGTGCAAAAATAAGATCTTAAATATGCACACTATTGACAACATCAGAAACTTTGCAATCATTGCGCACATAGACCATGGTAAATCGACTATTGCTGATAGAATTATTCATAAATGTGGAGGTCTCACAGAAAGAGAAATGAAGGAGCAAGTTTTGGATTCTATGGATATTGAACGAGAAAGAGGAATAACAATTAAAGCCCAAACTGTTAAACTTAATTATAGAGCAAAAAATGGCAAAGAATACATTTTAAATATTATTGATACCCCAGGTCATGTAGATTTCAGTTATGAGGTAAGTAGATCTTTGTATGCATGTGAAGGATCTATTTTGATTGTTGATAGCACCCAAGGAGTTGAGGCACAAACATTAGCAAATGTTTATCAAGCACTAGATACTAATCATGAGATAGTACCTGTTTTAAATAAAATAGATTTACCAGCGTCAGATTTGGAAAAAACAAAAAAACAAATAGAAGATGTAATAGGTATTGATACAAGCAATGCGATTCCTTGCTCTGGAAAAACTGGAGAAGGTATAGAAGATATCTTGGAACAGATAATCAAATCATTACCGGGTCCAGTAGGAGAAAAAGACAAAATTTTAAAATGTTTATTAGTTGATAGCTGGTATGATACTTATTTAGGTGTGGTTATTTTAGTTAGAGTTATTAACGGAAAAATTTCTAAAAATATGAAAATTAAAATGATGTCTACTAATCAAGAATATATAATTGAAAAAGTGGGTGTATTTACTCCAAAAGCAACTGATGTTAGGGAATTAAATGCTGGAGAAATTGGGTTTATAACAACTGGAATAAAAATTTTATCTGAAACAAAAGTAGGAGATACAATTTGTGAAGCAAACAAACCAGTACAAGAAGCTTTACCAGGATTTAAACCAAGCAAACCAGTTGTATTCTGTGGATTATTTCCAGTAGATAGTTCAGAATATCAAAAATTAAAAGATGGTTTAGCAAAACTTCAATTAAATGATGCAAGCTTTTCTTTTGAAGCTGAATCATCTTCTGCGCTTGGACTAGGTTTTAGATGTGGGTTTTTAGGTTTATTACACTTAGAAATTATTACTGAAAGATTAGAGAGAGAGTTTGATATAAATTTATTAACAACTACCCCGGGTGTTGTTTATAAGATTCATTTAAACAAAGGGGAAATAATAGAGTTGCAAAATCCATCAAGTCTACCCGATCCAACGCTTATTAAATTTATTGAAGAACCATGGATTAAAGCTACAATCATTACACCCGATCAATATCTTGGAGCAATAATAAAGGTATGTCAGGATAAAAGAGGTGTGCAAACTAATTTAAGTTATTCAGGTAATAGAGCCGTATTAAATTATGAGATACCATTAAACGAAGTTGTTTTTGATTTTAATGACAGATTAAAATCTATGACTAGTGGTTACGCTAGTTTTGATTATGAAATTATAGAACATAGAGAAGGTGATTTAGTAAAACTAGGAATTTTAGTAAATGCAGAGCCAGTTGATGCATTATCAATGATGGTTCACAAGAATTTTGCTCAAACTGTTGGTAGGGAAGTTTGTGAAAAATTAAAAGATTTGATTCCAAGGCATAATTTTATGATTCCAATACAGGCAGCAATAGGAGGCAAGATTATTGCAAGAGAAACTATCAAAGGTTTTAAAAAAGATGTTTTGACTAAAATTCATGGTGGTGGGGCAAGAGATAGAAAAAGAAAACTCCTAGATAAACAAAAAAAAGGAAAATCTAGAGGCAAGCAGTTTGGTAGGGTAGAAATACCCCAAGATGCATTTATTGGGGTGTTAAAGATTAGTAAGGATAATTAATTAAATGATAAAATGGGCTATTTTTGGAGCTGGAAATATTTCAAATACTTTTGTTAGAAATATAAAACAAGTTGAAGATGCAAAAATTATAGCAGTAGCCTCAAAAGATAAAGAAAAAATTAAAATTTTTTGCAGAGCAAATAATATTCCAAATGAAATTTGTTATTCAAATTATAGTGAATTAATGTATTTAAATTTTGATGTGGCTTACGTAGGGTTAATAAACTCGCTGCATGAGGAGGTTATTAATTTATTAGCAAAAAATAAAAAAAATATTTTAACAGAAAAACCTGCATTACTTAATATGAGTGATTTTAATAAAAATTTAAAAATTATTAAAGAAAACAAAATTTTTTTCATGGAGTCAATGATGTATCTTCATCATCCACAATTTAATAAAATTTTAGAAATAATTAATAATAATGAAATTGGTACAATATATAAGCTAGAATATAGTCTGGGATTTGATATTAGGAAAAAATTTTTAGGATTTAAAAAAAAGATTAAATTTTTATCAAGATTGACAGATAAAAAATTAGGAGGAGGTGCAATAAATGATATTGGATGTTATCCAATTTCTTTTTCAAATAAACTTGCAAATATAAATCAAAAAAATAATATAGAAAAAATAGAAAGTAGGGGAGAAATTGGTTTAACGGGGGTTGATGAATATGCAAAAGCAACCATAACTTATGAAAATAATAGTTTTGTTTCAGATATAACTGTTTCAATTAATAAAAAGCAAGATGGATTAGCAATTATTACAGGAACTAATGGTAAACTATTAGTTCCTAATTTAATTGCACCAAACAAGAATTATTCTTTAGTAGTGAATGAAAAAGAATATAATTTTTTTGGAAATGATTTGTATACTTATGTAATTAGAGACACTCAAAATTATATAAATGATGGAATTTATGAAGCAAATAAAGAAGGTCTAAATTGGAAAGAAATGAAGTTAAATTGTGAAATGATTGATTTGTGGAAATCACAAATATATAAATATAATTAAATGAAAATATATGATTGTTTTTCTTATTGGGATGAAGATCTACTTTTAGATCTTAGGTTAAATGTTTTAAATGATTTTGTTGATTACTTTGTAATAGTAGAAGGAAATAAAACTTGGCAAAATAATTTAAAAAAACTCCAATTTGATAGTAATAAATTTCCTAAGTTTAAGGATAAAATTATTTATGTTCCCGTAGAAGATCTGCCAAATGGGAAAAATCCTTATTTAAGAGAAAATTTTCAAAGGAATTGTATTACAAGAGGTTTGAAAAATTCAACTGAAGATGATTTAATAATAATATCTGACTTAGATGAAATACCCAACCCAAATCAAATTTTGAAATTTAAGCCAAAATTAAAATATGCAGCATTTCAACAAATGCACTTTTATTATAAATTTAATTTATCAAATAAAACAAGACCGTTTTGGTATGGCAGTAGGATTTCTGTTAATAAATTTTTAAAATCTCCACAATGGCTTAGAAATTTAAAATTTAAAAAAAGGCCATTTTGGAGAATTGATAAATTAAGACTTAACAATATTATTATTAATGGTGGTTGGCACTTTTGTAATTTAAAAACTCCAGAAAAACTTCTGCATAAGTATAAAAATTTGTGTGAAACAAATGACCCAGTTGTTTTTAAAGAAAAAATAAATGAAAAATTTCTTAATTTAGAATCAATTGAAAAAAAAATAGAAACAGGTTCGGATATTATTGGTAGAAGTGATCATTATGTTAAAGTACCAATTGATCATAATTTTCCAGAACATCTTACTAAAAACTTATCTGTTTATCAGGACTGGATAATTTAACTATATTAATTTTTTTTTTAAAGTTTTTATATTGACCACTATATCACCAGTAATTTTTTCACTTTCTTTTAGATCTTTTGTTATAAATCGAAAATAGTTAAGATTTTTTACCTTACTTATTTTTTTATTTACAGTATTTGGATGTGATTTTGGAATAATTTCTATAATTTTTGTTTTAGGCTTGCAAAATACTAGGTTGGTAAAAGCCGCACCATGAGCACCTACAATTACTTTTGCATTATTAAATAGATAAATTTGTTCGAAAAAAGACATTTTTCCAGTTTTATGTATAGAGAATCCCATCTTTATTAAATTATTTTTAACTTCATTATTGTTTATAATTTGGCAGTGTTTGAATGTTGACTCAGATCTATCAATAAAAATTTTTTTATCACAAAAAGTTTTTTTTTTAAATTTTAAAAATGTGTTTGAAACCCAGTTAATAACCCAGGCAGGTAAATTTTTTGACTCACTGACCATATGTCCTTTAGTGTACCAAGGGTGCGATGTCGCAAAAACTAAATCAGCTTCTATATGACGATACTTTTTACTATTTATAAATTTATTTTTGGGTATTTTAAAAACAGATAACGTATCTCTTTGCCATTTTTTAAGCTCTGGAAAGTAAAAGTAATCAATGTCTTTTAAATTTTTGATGTTTTTAATTAATTTAATTCTTGGTAAAATATCAAACATCCAATGAAAGTAATTAATTTCTGCACTAACACCCTGAACCATGCATAGAATAGAACCTTTAATTTTTTTTTTGAATCTTGGAGTTCCTTTTATTAAAGAGCTGTTTAATTTAGCAGGAAAGAGAGCACCATCAATCTGTTGATGAGAAACGTTATTTACCAATACGTTATTATTGTCAATAATAGAAACATTCTCAAGATAATCAGTATAAATACGACCGTTTTTAACTTTTGCTAAATAATATTTTTTGGAATTAATTTTAATTATTTTAGAATTTTTTGCAATTTGTGTATTTTTTTTATAAATTATTCTTCCATATATTAAAAAAAAAACATTTTGAAAAAACATCTTAAAAAAAAATTGTAATTGTTTGCTTATATTCATATGAATTTATTATTTTAATAAATTTAATTTATATTAAAAAAAATATTAACTTCATAGCTTTATAGTTTCAATTAATTTAATATAAGAATTGATTTTATATTGAAAAAAAGGAGAGATGGCTGAGTGGTTTAAAGTGCACGCTTGGAAAGTGTGTGTACTGTCAAAGGTACCCAGGGTTCGAATCCCTGTCTCTCCGCCAAGACTCTTAATAATCTCTATATAATATTAGAGTAATTTTCTCAAAGTTAACCGTTGTCGTCGGTGTGTCATCGGCAATATTTAAAAACGGAGGAGAAAATGCATTTAAGGAAAAGAAATAACAAATACCAATCAAAATCAAGAAGACCTAAACAATCTTAATATGAAATAAATCTATTGTGTGAGCAGAGTATAGCTATATATTATGATTTTAAATTAATTTTTTAAATTAGGGTAAGATCTTAATATAAAAAAATTTATAAGATTAAATAGAATGTTAGTAAAAAAAACACGACTTACAAGAGTAGTTAAAAACATACTGTTGGATAGAAAAGAACCAATCAGCTTGGTTCATTTCGTTACTAATAGGTGTAATGCCAGATGCTCTTTTTGTTTCATAGATTTTGATGATCCAAAAACTTTTAGCCATGAATTAACACTGGAAGAAATTGATAAATTAACTAAGAATCTTGGTAAATCTTTATTAAATGTAAACTTGACTGGAGGAGAGCCTTTTGCCAGAAAAGACTTAGTTGATATTGCAAAAAAATATTTAACAAATTCAACCATTCAATCTATTTATATTACAACCAATGCAAGCTTACCTGAAAGAATTAAAAATTTTGCTGAAGAAATTTCTAAGTTTGATAACAATGCAGAATTAACTTTCCAGATATCTATTGATGATCTACCAGAAAATCACGATAGAGTTAGAAAGGTAAAAAATTTATTTGATAGGTGCATAGAAACATACAGACTCTTAAAAAAAATGGGAGACAATATTAACCCAGTTGTTAGTATTACAGTAACACATGAAAATTGTGATAACATAAAAGAAATTTTTAATTATCTAAATAAAGAATGTGGCATTGATGCAATTAAATGCACAATAGTTAGAGATGAAGGTGTTTATGCGACACCAATAGATAAACAAAAAAAAATTTTAGAAGCATATGATTGGTTAACCAATGAAATAAAAGATAAAATGAAGTCCAAAGAAATTATTAATTATAACTCAAATTCCATTCAGGGAAGACTACATCAAAAAAAAGATATTATGTCTTGGGAAATGATAAAAAAAATGTATCTAAAACCAAAATATATAAGTCCTTGTCACGCAGGGAGTTTGTTTGGAATAATATCCTCAAAAGGAAAAGTACATCCTTGTGAAATTTTAGAAGGAAAAGAACTGGGAGATCTAAGAAAAAACGATATGGATTTAATGAAAATTTGGAACAATCAAAAAGCAAAGGATACAAAAAACTTTATTTTAAAATCAAAATGTAATTGTACTTACGAATGTGCATTATCATATAACATTCTTGGTAATTGGCGATATCAAGCAAAACTAGCAACCGCAGTATTAAAACTAGATTAGTTTTTTTAAAAATGAGCTCTAAGATTAATATAGTTATTCCTTCAATACAATTAAGTGAGGAACTTGTTTATTGCCTTGAGAAACTTAATAATCAAATTTATAAAAATTTTTTTGTAACAATAGTTTTAGACTTTAATAACAAAAAAAAATTACCAAAATTAAAATATAAATTAAAAAAATTAATTTCTGGTAAAAAAAATATGTCTTATAAAAGAAATTTTGGTGTAAAAAAATTTCAATCAGATTTAATTGTCTTTTTAGATAGTGATGCATATCCACATAAGAATTGGCTGAAAGTTGCCGAAAATTTATTGTCAAAACAAATAAATGTAAATATTATATTTGGAGGGCCCAGCATCCCCTTTCCTAAACAAAGCTATACCGAAATGCTATGCCACTTTGCCAAAAGATCTTATTATGTTAATGGCTATCTAAGTTTTAGAAAATATAAGTCTAAAAGCCGATATTGTGATTGGGTAGAGTCATGCTGCATGTTTATGAATAGAGCATTGTATTTAAAGCACGGAGGCATGAATTCAAGTAAATATGTGGGTGAAGACAAGGAATTAATTGCAAGAATGAAAAAAAATGACAAGTCAATAAAAGTTTTTTTTACTCCAAGATTATTTATTTATCATAAAGAAAGAGATATAAAAAAATTTCTTTTACAAAGAATGGTATTTGGTTCTGACTTATTTAGTATAATCAAATTTGGTAATAGGGTTAGAAGTTTTCAGCCAATCCTTCCTCTCTTCGTAACACTTACTTTTGTGCTATTTATATTTATTAAGATAGATTTAGATATTAAGATTGTTTTAATGTCTACTTACATCGCCTTGATACAATTGGCCATTCTTAAAGATATAAAAAAATATCTAAAAAATTTTAAAATAATTTTTTTATCATTAATTTTGATAAATTTAGCGAATGTTGCTTATGTAGTTGGAAGTATATTTGCAATTTTTGGAGTAAAAAATTTAGTTAATAAAAAATTTTACTTAAAATCACGTAATAATAAATGATAAATATTAAAAAAACTTTATATGGAATAGTAGTATTTGTTTTCTTATTTCAAGTAGTAAAATTTTATAGCTTTTATTTAGAATATTCAGTGTGGGAATATGTCGAATGGGTTATTAATTATCAAGCTGGTTTTGTAAGAAGAGGTCTAATTGGTGAAATTTTATTTAGAATTTATCAATTAACCAGCATTCATTTAGATTTTTTAGTTTTAGTTTTTGTTATTTTAATCATAATGTTTAATTCATATTTTTTAATACGTTCAATAAAGTATGTATCTAAATCTTATATTAATTTGTTAATTTTTTTTTCCCCTGGTTTTTTTTTATATTCAATAATGAACTCACAAATTATCGGTCGAAAAGATATATTAATGATATTTGTTATGGGTTTTTTTGTTTTTTTCGAAAAAAAATTTAACAACAAAAGCTTATTCTTAATATTTATTTTTTCGATAATTGTTCTTTGCTTATCACATTCTGGTTTTTTATTTTATATGCCATATTTGTTATTTTTATATTTACTTATTAAGTTTAAAAGAAATCAAATAATCAAAAATTCTGAAATTTTTTTAACAGTATGTACATTATTTTTAATATTGATTCTGCTTACATTTAATCAGGCAACAGAATTTCATACAAGAGAAATATGTTTGTCAGTAAAAAATTATGTTTCTGATAAATGTATGATAGATGGTCAAGTTTACTGGCTCCAACATGATTACAGGGGATATATGCATGCAAGGCAAGGAGTTATGTCTTATGCTAATTATTTTTATATTTATGGTATTTCTTTGATTTTAGTTTATTTTTTTTTAGGTATCAAAGCTTATAAATCAAAGTTTAATATAAATTATTATTACTTAAATAAAATAAACCCATTATTTATATTTATTATTTTATTTATTCCAACTATTCCTACTTATATTGTGGGAACAGATTGGGGTAGATATATTTTTATATCATATTCGAGTAGTTTTTTCATACTTCTTTATTGTATTAAAGAAAACTTAATTGTTACAAGTTATGAATTAAAATTGAATAAATATTTTTTTATAACAATTTTAATATTTTATAGTTTTTTTTGGACATTTCCATTTTATGATGCAATTAAATTTAAACTTGTGCTAAAAAAACCACTTTTGTCAATTTTGAAATATATTAAATAAAATTTTTTATAATGAATTTGTTTGGAAAATCATTAATGATAATAGTTACAAAAAAATAATTTAATTTCGAGAAATATATAGATTTCCATAGTTGTATTAATAGATATCATGAAAAATATATTTTTATTGTTTGCTTATTACTTTTTTTTTAGCTTCAATAAATTCTTCTTCTGTTATAATTCCACGTTTATAAAGTTGATTTAATCTTTTTATTTCAAAAGATAAAGTAATAGAAATAGTTTTGTTAAGATCAGAATAAAGTTTATCAGCATTTTTGCATTTTTTCTCTCTCATAATCTGAACCAAATGATAAGCGCGAGCATCAGCAGCACTAATAGCGGTATCTGCATTATGAAGTGTTTTGACAAGTGCAGGCCAAAATAAAATAGTTCTCGTCATATTTCCACCAGTATTAACATCTTTAACATCTTGTGCCTCTTTTTTGAATCTGCGCGTTTCATTAAATTCATAATTTAATTCATCACAATTTAAATTTTTGTCATTAGGCATAGAAACATCTATCACTGTTGGTTTTGCACAAGAATTTAAAATGATTAAAATAGTAAATAAGAATATTAAATTTTTTTTCATTATTTCTTCCAAGTTTATATAATGACAATATAGATTGTAAATAAAAAATTCAGTGTGTTTTTTTACTAGAAAGTATGTGATTTATGTATCTATTAACATGTGTAAAAATAAGCATATTTACATAAGTAAATTTTGTAAATCGAAAAAATATGATATAATTATCTTTTCCTAAAAATAAAAATGAAACAAAATATAAAATATGAAGCAGATTCTATAAAAGTTCTTAAAGGTCTAGAAGCCGTTAGAAAAAGACCAGGAATGTATATTGGTGACACAGATGATGGAACTGGTTTACACCACATGGTTTACGAAGTTGTTGATAACTCGATTGATGAAGCGTTAGCTGGACATTGTAAAAATATTGAAGTCTTCATTAATTCTGATGGAACAATTACTGTCAGAGATGATGGCAGAGGTATTCCTGTTGATATGCATAAGGGAGAAAAAAAATCTGCAGCAGAAGTAATCATGACTCAGTTACATGCGGGTGGAAAATTTGACCATGATTCTTACAAAGTATCAGGTGGTTTGCACGGTGTAGGAGTTTCTGTTGTTAATGCTTTATCTGAAAAATTAAAGTTAGAAATTCATAGAGATGGAAAAAAGTATTTTATGGAGTTCAAAAATGGTGATGCAAAATTTCCACTCAAAAATATTGGAAAAGCAAAAGATACTGGAACTGAAATAACTTTTTTACCATCAAAAGAAATTTTTTCTTCTATAAAATTTAGTCCAAGTATAATTCAAAAAAAATTGAGAGAACTTGCTTTTTTAAATAAAGGAATATTAATTTCAATTAAAGATTTAACTCAAAAAAAACCAAAAACTATCGAGTATAAGTTTGATGGTGGAATTATAGAGTTTGTTGATTTTTTAGACGAAAAAAGAGAAAAATTAAAAAATAAAAGTGGAAATGAACTTTTTAAAAAACCAATTTATGTTGAGGGACAAAAAAACAATATTGAAATTGAATGTTCTTTAAAGTGGAACTCAACATATAGTGAAGATGTATATCCATATACTAACAATATTTTTCAAAAAGATGGTGGTACTCATCTTCTTGGTTTTAGAAGTGCATTAACAAGGGTAATAAATAAATATGCGAACGAACATAATTTATTAAAAAAAAACAAATTAAGTATTTCAGGTGATGATATAAAAGAAGGCCTTACCTGTGTATTATCTGCAAAAATACCAGATCCAAAATTTTCATCTCAAACTAAAGACAAGCTAGTTTCTTCTGAAGTGCGAATTATAGTTGAAACAATTATTAATGAAAAATTGTCTATATGGTTTGATCAAAATCCATCGATAGCAAAAATTATTCTTACAAAAATAATTCAAGCAGCTTTAGCAAGAGATGTAGCAAGAAAGGCAAGGGAAAACGTTCGAAGAAAAGGTGCTTTGGAGTTAACAGGTTTACCTGGAAAACTAGCCGACTGTCAAATTTCAAAACAAGAAGGCACAGAGCTATTTATAGTAGAAGGAGATTCTGCTGGTGGGTCAGCTAAACAAGGAAGAAATAGAGAAAACCAAGCAGTTCTACCACTGAGAGGCAAAATTCTTAATACATATGTAGATGCCGGCCCGATTAAAAAAAATGTTAATCAAAATGAATATCGAATTAAAACTTTATCAAAAATGATATCATCAAGTGAAGTGGTGACATTGATAAATGCATTAGGACTAGACCCCAAACAAGAAGAATTAGAACTAAAAGATTTAAGATATGGAAAAATAATTATAATGACTGATGCAGATGTAGATGGCTCACATATAAGAGCGTTATTGCTAACTTTTTTTAACAATAAGCCATTTAATAAGCTTATTGAAAATGGTCATGTATATCTTGCCCAACCACCATTGTTTAAGGTTAATAAAGGTTCAAAAGGAACCTATATTAAAAACGAAAAAGAATTGGATCAATATATTTATAATAATTCAAAAGAATTAAAGAAATTAAAAAAAGGTTCTAAAGAATTTCAAAAAACTTATAACGAAGCAAAATCGAATTTAAACCTTCAACGATTTAAGGGTCTGGGAGAAATGAATCCCGAAGAATTATGGAACACTACTTTAAATCCGGAAACAAGAAATTTATTACGAGTTGAATATTCAAAAGATATAAAAAAAGATGAAAAAATTATTCATACGTTAATGGGCAATGATGTTGCATTAAGAAAAGATTTTATTGTATCTAATGCAATAAATGTTTCAAATTTAGACATTTAAGGATGAAGTTTTTAGAAACTTCTAAATATTATTCACTTAACAAAGCAACGTACATAAAGTTAAGATGGATAGCAATTATAGGTCAATTGTTAACTATTAATGTAGTTAAATTTATATTCACTTTTGATTTTAATTTTATTTTCTGCAACTTAATTATACTTGCAGGCGTTTTTTCAAATTTATATTTGATATATTTTTATAAAGAAACTAATCTCAACAGCAAATTAGCATTTTTTTTTCTTAATCTTGATATTTTTCAAATTACTATCTTATTATATTTAACAGGTGGTGTAATCAATCCATTTATAATTTTTTTAATTATACCATGTGTTTTTTCATCAACTTATCTAGATATTAAAACTAATTTATTGTTAGTTTTAATTACAATATCATTGATAATCTTTATGACATTTTTTAATGAAGATTTTCCACAAGCTTTAAATGAAAATTTTAATATTAATGATTATTATTATTATTCAGTGCCAATTGCTTTATGTGTTGCATTAATTTTTTTAAATTTTTTTGGTCTTCAATTTGGAGTTGAGGCAAAGATAAGAAAAGAGGCTTTAGATAAAATGCAAGAAATGATTGCACAAGAGCATGAACTGTCATCATTGGGTGGTCAAGCTGCTGCTGCCGCACATTCATTTGGAACACCACTCTCTACAATTAAAATTATATCACAAGATCTTTTAGAACAATTAAAAGATAATGATTTATTAAAAAAAGATGTTGAATTACTTGTGAGTCAAGTAAATAGATGTAATGATATTCTTAAAAAATTAACATTAAATCCAATAATAGAGGATGAATTTATTGATAATAATATTACAATTAAAGAATACATCACAGAGATAGTAAAGTCATTTGAAGAAATAAGTAATAAAAAATTTATATTAAATTATCAGAAAAATTCAAAATATATTACATTTACTAAATCAATTGAGATAGTTTATGGATTAAGAAATTTTATTGGAAATGCAAATAAATTTGCAAAAGAAAAAATTTATATAACTGTAAAAAATGATGAAAATATTGTTCGTGTGATTATAGAGGATGATGGGATGGGTTTTTCAAGAGAAGTACTAAATAAGATTGGAGTGCCATTTATAAAATCTCTTAAAAAAAAAGATAAATCAAAAAGTGGCTTAGGTTTAGGCATATTTATTGGCAAAACCTTGTTAGAAAAAAATCAAGCAAAAATTAGTCTAAAAAACTCAACAATACATGGCGGTGCCGAGGTTAATATATCTTGGAAAAATAATGATTTATTAAATATTTAATTAAGTTTATTTTTGTTATTAAATAAACCACTTAATTGACTTATCATAACATCACCTAATTCCTGAACATCTGTAATCTTAATAGCTTTTGTATAATATCGAGAAACATCATGTCCGATGCCAATAGCTAAAATTTCTATATCGCCTTTATTTTCAATAAATTTAACTATTTTTTTTAAGTGTTTTTCTAAAAAGTCACCTGAGTTTACTGATAAGGTGGAATCATCAACTGGAGCACCATCTGATATTACCATTAAAATTTTTCTTTCTTCACTTCTTTTTTTGAGCCTAGTATATGCCCAGGTTATTGCTTCTCCATCTATATTTTCTTTAAGCAAACCTTCTTTAAGCATTAAAGCCAGGTTATCTTTTGATTGTCTCCATTGCATATCAGCACTTTTGTAAATAATGTGTCTTAAATCATTAAGTCGTCCAGGATTTTTTGGTTTATTGTTTTTAATCCATTCTTCTCTACTTTTTCCACCTTTCCAATTTTTAGTTGTAAATCCTAAAATTTCTACTTTAACCGAACATCTTTCCAAAGTTCTTGATAAGATATCAGCACATAAGGCAGCAATTGTTATTGGTCTACCTCGCATTGAGCCCGAGTTATCAATTAACAAAGTTACGATTGTATCTTTAAAATCTAACTCTTTTTCTTTTTTAAATGATAAAGAATTGCAAGGGTCTATAATAACTCTTGTTAATTTAGCGCTGTCAAGTAATCCTTCTTCTAAGTCAAACTCCCACGCTCTATTTTGTTTTGCTAAAAGTTGTCTTTGCAGTTTATTGGCTAATTTGGTAATTAAATCTTGAAAATTTACTAATTGTTGGTCTAAGTTTTTTCTTAGTTTTTGTATTTCTTCATTAGATTCTAACATCTTAGCTTTTGCAACTTCATCAAATTGATGGGTAAAAATTTTATAATCTTGGTCTATATTATATATATTTTTTTTTTGAATTACATTTTCTAAACTTTCTTGAGAAGAATCTGTATCGACTAATTGTTCATCCATTTTATACTCATCAATATTATATTCAGCATCTAAGCCTACTTGAGTTTCTTCTTCTTTTCTTTTCTCCTCGTTATTTTTTGATTCACTTGCGTCATCATTATCGTTATTTTGATTATCTTTTTCATCTTTTTCATCATTATTATTTTGATTTTCCTCTGTACCAAGAATGTTCATACTTTGAAGAATTTCAAAAAATTTTGAGCTATAAATATCTTGATTTTCTAAATTTTTATTCAAAAAATCTATATGTTTATTAACAGATTCATCAAAATCTTTTTCCCAAAAATTCAGCATTTTAGCTGTCAAAGAGTTTAGTTTAATTTGATGAAATTTTTTTAGCATATATAATTCAAATGCCTCGGATACAGGGACATCTTCTTTTGATTTTAATTGATCTTTTCGTTTAAGGTTTATTTTTTGATAATAGTTTTCATCTAAATTTTTTTTAATACCTTTAAGCATTTTACCACCCAAAACTTCGTACCTAATTTTTTCTGCTACATTATACAGTAATCTGCAAGAAACGTTAGTTGGAAGGTTTTTTTTATATATTTCGTTATTAGAAAATTTTTTTTTAAGAGCAGCAGTGTCCGTTTCTGCTCGAAGTCTTATAAAATCACTTTTATTTGACAGGTTATCTATCTCAAAAAAATTTGTATTTTTTGAACCAAAATTTTTATCAGTATTTTTTACTTCTAACTTATAATCATCAGAAATTACTTTAGCAGTCGAGATCAAAGCTTGTTTAAATTTTTCTTTAAAATTATCTTCTTTTTTATTCATTTAAATCTGAATATTTATCATTGATTCTGGCAAGTCTTCTCCAAAACATCTCTGATAATATTCAGCTATAATATTTTTTTCTATTTCATCACACTTGTTTAAAAAGGTAACTCTAAACGCATACCCTGTGTCTTTAAATATTTCTGTGTTTTCCGCCCAGTGCAAAACTGTTCGGGGACTCATTACCGTTGATATATCACCAGCCATAAACCCTTTTCTTGTTAGAGATGCGACTTTAATCATATTTGAAACTTTTTCTTTGCCTTTTAAATTATTTAAATTTTTATTTTTAGCTAAAATAATTTCCATTTCTTTTTCTAGGCTCAAATAATTAAGAGAGGTTACAATATTCCACCTATCCATAGCGGCTTGGTTTATTTGTTGTGTCCCATGATATAATCCCGTTGTATCACCTAAGCCAACCGTGTTTGATGTTGCAAAAAGTCTAAAATATTTATTTTGTTTAATTACTTTGTTTTTATCTAAAAGAGTAAAATTTCCATCAGCTTCCAATACCCTTTGAATAACAAACATTACGTCTGGTCGTCCAGCATCATATTCATCAAATACTAAAGCTACAGAATTTTGAATTGACCAAGGTAAAATTCCCTCTTTAAACTCCGTAACTTGTTTTCCGTCTTTTAAAATAATTGCATCTTTTCCAATCAAATCAATTCTACTTATATGACTATCTAAATTAACTCTCACGCAAGGCCAGTTGAGTCTCGCTGCAATTTGTTCAATATGTGTTGATTTTCCAGTTCCATGATATCCTTGCACTAAGACTCTTTTATTAAATGCAAATCCAGATAAGATTGCAAGAGTTGTGTCTCTATCGAATTTATAATTTTTATCTATTTCTGGAACAAACTCATTTTTTTTTGAGAAAGCTTCAACTACCATTTCGGAATCAAATCCAAAAGATTGTTTTATAGATATTTTAATATCTGGTTGTATATTTAAATTAGTTGTCAATTTTTTTCCTATAAGTATTTTTTAATTGTGTATAAGCTAGAGTAATCAATTTTAGTTTTTCTTCGTATTTTTTATTTCCAAGATTAATATCAGGGTGGAATTTTTTGACAAGAGTTTTGAATTTATCTTGTATATTCTCCCATTTTAAACCGATAGAAACACCAAGAATACTAAATGCCTTTATATCGTTACTATCAAAACTAAATTGATTCATGTGGTCAAATTGACTTTTAAACTTCGATCTATCAAGCTCATCTTTTAGAGCGTTGTTCCAAAGAACTTTAAAAAAATTATCAGATGAGCTAAAACTTTGGGTTGGTTTATGCCAGACCATATCAGACTTTAAAAAATTAAAAATTTGATCGTCATTCATACCAGAGAAATAATTCCAATTTTTATTAAATTCTTTAACGTGATTTAAACAAAGCAATCTATATTTTTTACTATTGTCTTTTT
>Ga0209709_10002487_pt1 | contig 16012 bp, 15 predicted proteins | sample ArcticOcean_MG_C_2_FD_187435 | JGI IMG/M metagenome (GOLD analysis project Ga0209709, IMG submission 187435) | Marine microbial communities from western Arctic Ocean - ArcticOcean_MG_CB4_136 (SPAdes) (version 2) | ecosystem: Environmental > Aquatic > Marine > Oceanic | place: Arctic Ocean... | reverse complement strand
TTTGTTCATTGAAAAATATTTCTGATAAAAGATAACTTTTTTGCATATTGTTATTTTTTTTTATTTTTTCTTTAAGTATTTTTCTTAATTTATCCTCATCAATTTTAACTTGATCATTATATTTTGCAAAAATAAATTCATTCCATATAGCTTCTATTTCTAATTTCTTTATGACATCATCCATTTTGAGTTCATACTGTATTAAATAATTTTCAAATTCTTCTTCACTTTCAATGCCTATTCCTTGATAAAAATCTTTTATTATTTTGGTCATATAAGTCGGGTCTTGATCTAAATTATAATATTTTATTAATTCATTTCTTTTAATTATTTCTTTAATTATTGACGTTCTTGCTATTTCATACACTCTATCTTTTTCTAAGGTTTGAAGATTAGTGTTTAAAGCTGTTAAATATCTGTATTCTTTTTCAATATCTATATTGGTTACTATCTTATTATCAATTTTAAATTTAATTTTTACATTATCAGGCAAAACTTTATTTATATTTATTATTAAAAAAAAAATAATTAAAAAAAATATCTTCATTTTTTTCTTATATTTGGACTTGTTGCTTTGCCAAATGGAATTATTGTTATTGAAAAAAATATTTGCTCCTCTGGTGCTAGGGTATTAGTGCTATAATAGTTTTTATTATATTCGATTCCGGCAACTAGGCAGTCATTTTTGTACTCATAAATTAAATTATAAAATTCTCTTAGATTTGTTTTTTTATTTTTTCTTGTAGAGAAACCTAGTGAATTATTTTTGTTAAAGTTATATGAGGTTTTATTACCTATATAACTTTCATTACCTAATAAATTTTGTTCTTCCATAAATTCAAAAGTTGTAACAAAATTATTTACAGTCAACGTTGTATCAATAAAATTATAATTAACTGTATTTAAGTTATTATCTAATGAAAAGTCATAATTAAAATTTAAAAAATTATTAGGAGTAATTTTTATATTACCAACTATATCAGAATGAGTTTCAGTTAATGTACTTTTGATTGGTAAGTCATCATTAGCTTTATCCCTATAAACTGTTGCTAAATTTATTAAGAGTTTTTCTTGATTGTTTTTGTTTGTTTTTTTGTATTCGCTACCAATAGTTAAAGATTGACCACCTTCTACTGCGTCACTAACTCCAATTCTATCAAGTGAAAAAATATTATTAACATTTATTCTTGAATCTTTTTGTTTTACGTTTCTTGTCGGATTTGGGCTGTATCTCATTGATATCTTTGGTGTTAAAAAACTATTAAAATTTTCTCCTTCTTTTTTAAGTGGGAAAGAAGACTCCAATAAAAATGTACTTAGCAATTTGTTTGACCTACTGTTTCTATAATAAGTAGATTTTTTTGCATTAGAGTTAACATTTTTTAATTCTAATTTATAATTATTATTTAATCCATTTCCTTTAATAATAGAGTTAGATTCAAATAATAAATTATTTATTAAAACTGTTTCTTCAGAATTTGTATTAAATTTTCTTTTGTGTCCAGATGTAGCTAGTGATAAGTTTCCATTCAAATTGTCACCTATATTAAATTTTTTTAAAACTTCAATATTTGGATAAATAAATTCATATTTGTCACTTGATTTTGTTTTTGTTAAATCCTCATATGCTTCTATAGAAGTCTCTATAGAGAAATTTTCTTTATTAGCCTTAAAATTAAAAATTGAATTTAGTGAAGTTTTACTAGTTATTAATGGAGAATCTAATTTATATGATTTTAGATAATCGGAGTTAGTTGCTGTTTGTAAATTTAAACTAATAGAGCTTGAATTAAATCCACTTAAGCCCAGATTAAAATTAGAATTAGAAAAAAAATGACTTCTACTATTATCATTATCATTAGAAATTTTTGTGTCATGACTAGTAAGAAAACTAGCATCAATAGTATGTTTACTTTTTTTTTTTACAACTCTATATTCAGACTGTATTAAGAATTTTTTATTGTTATAAAAATGCGGAGTAAAAGTAAAATCTTTATTATCAGAAATTACATTATAATAAGGCAAAGTAAAAGAAGTACCTAGATTATTAGAGGTAGCTATTTTCGGTATTAAAAATCCTGATTGGCGCTTAACAGTAGGGTCGGGATGGAAAAATTTTGGAAAATATAATACAGGCACATCATAAATCTTAAGCCAAGCATCTTTATAGTTAATTGTTTTTTTTGATTTATTATGACTAATATTATTAGCAGAAATTATCCAAGGGGGACAACCATCTCTTTTTTTACAAGTCGTAAAAACACCTTTGGATATATCTGTAGTTTCTTTGTTTGAATAGATAGTATTACCTTTTAATCTTGGCTGATTATCTGAATTGCCGAATATAGTAGTATTAAAATTAATTGTTATATCTTTACCTGCAATTTCACTGGTATTAAAATCAATCATCGCGTTATTAAATAAAAATTCATCTTTTGTACTGGTAATAAGTTTTACGTTATTTGCATTTAGTAATTTTTTTATTATCCAATATTTAAAAGTATCTAAATAAAAAATGTTATCTAAATGATCAGTAATTTCAGTTTTATTTTCAGAGGTTACTTCCTTTTTTTTTCTATTAAAAATAATATTTTTAGAATTTATTGTGTATTGATTTTTAACTAAAATAATCGTTTTTTGATCTGTAGTAATAATATCATTATTTTTATCGTAAGTTATTTTTGATGCTTTTAATGTTAATTCATTTATATCGTCAACGATATGAACGTCACCTGTTGCAGTCAGTATATTTTTAATTTTGTCATACTCAAACTCTTTAGAATTAATCAAAACTCCATCGTTTGTTGAGACTTGAGATCCATTTTTTGCTTTAATTAAATTACCATTTTCTAAAAATATAATTTCAGATGTTTGAAAGTTAAATTCATCTGAATAAACAATATTAGTACTAAATAAAAAAATAAAAACATTTATAAAAAGAAATTTAAAATTATTTTTCATTTATTTTAACCAATCCAATTGAACTTATTAAAATTAATATTATCTGAGGCATCCATATAGCTACGAGAATCGGCAATTTTTCGCTTTCTCCGAGCAAATTTGAAAAATAATTAATATAGTAAATGACAACTGATAATAATATTCCAAATATTAAATTAAAAATTTTTGGCTTATCTTTTTTTATGTTAAGCATAATTATGCTTGAAAAAACTGTCATTATAGTCAAATAAAAGGGATAAGAATAAATTTTAAGAGTATGTGAGTCCACTTCTAACGTTGAATATCCTAAGGATTTATAATCTTTCGCTAGTTTATTTAACTCCCACAAAGACAGTGAATAGAGATTTGAAAAGAGACTATTAATCTTCTCAAGATTAAAGTTAGTTCTAAAAATTAAATTTTTTTTGATAACAGGTTGAAGTTTATCTGTTGAAATTGTAGCCTCTTCGATCAACCAATAATTAGGCTTGATTTCTATTTCTTTAGCATCAATATTTTGAATAAAATCAAAATCTTTATTAAACTGTGTTATAGAAGCATTAATTAGTGTACCCTTTTTAATTGATTCAGCATTTATGATGCTGACTATATTATCCATTTCATCTTTCATCCAAAGACCATTTTCAGTAACAACTGCTAGGTATTTATTATCATCAGACATCTGGTTTTTGATATCAAGATGTATGTGTTTTAGTTTTGATGAAAAATGATAAAAGAAAGTGACTATAAAAATACCTAATAAAAAAGATAATATTGATAATAATTTTATTAAATCTAAATTAGTTAACCTGGAATGTTTAAACAAAAGTAATTCATTTTTTTCATCAATTTTAAGAAAAAAAAATTGAGTTGTAATCAAAAAAATGAAAGGGAAAATAGTATAAAGAATAGATGTAGAGTTTAGCATCGACATTAAAAGTGGATAAAAACCATTAACATTAAGATCTTTAAAATAACTAATTTCTTCAAATATATTAAGTATTAATATTAATCCAAAAAAAACTAAAGTTATTTGAAACAACATACCCATGTAGGTTTTTATTATATAAGATTGATAAGTTTTTATAATCATTTTGAAACTTTTAATTTATTAAGTAAAAGAAGATAAAAGCTAATAAAAAAAATTATTGGTATTGCGGAAAATAAAAATATTAAAAAATTATTAATACTTGTGTATCGTACCGACACTTCTGAAATAACAATTATTAAGGTTCCTATAAAAAATAATAAAAATTGCAATCTTTGATAATTATAACTATCTTTAGATTTTATTATTAAAAACGTAGCTATCAAAGATAATAAAGGTAAGTAAAATGGCAAAATAAGCCTTTTAAAAAGTTCTTGTTTCATATTTTTAGAATTTTTTTCATTACAAGCAAAATATTTATCTAAAATTTTTTTATCAATTTTAAAAATTTTAATTTTGTTTATTAAAAAAATACAATCAAGCAAAATTTTAGTATTAATTTCTTGTATTTTTGGAAACGTGGTAGTTTTTGTTGAATAGTTAGAAAGATTAAAGTAAGTTTTATCAAAAAGAAATATTGTAGACTTACCTCTTTTATTATTTATAAATTTTCCATCGTAAAGCTCTAAATAACCTATGTTATTTTGATTATTTAACATTACGCCACTTTTTGCAAAAATTATTTGTGATTCGCCATTAGCTAATTGATCTTTCAAAAAAATATTATTAAATGTTCCATTTTTATTATTTTTTTCGATAAATACAGTTAGTCCACTTACAGTATCTATAAATCTTTTTTCCTTAAATAATGAAGGAAATAAATTTAATTGTGATGATCTAATAAAAGATCTAGCTGCATCTTGCGAATTAGGGACAATATAAGTAGTGAGAATTAATTGAAGAAAAACATAAAAAAAAGATACTTTTATTGCTTTATTTATAAATGTAATTTTTTTTATACCTATGGTCCAAAAAACAATTAATTCATTATAATTTTCATATTTTATTATAATATAGAACAAAGATATAAAAAAAATAAATGGAAGGATTCTGCTAAAAATTTTTGGTAAATTTAATAAAGTGTAAAAAAAATATATTCTGAAACTATGACCATCTTCAGATACTATATCTAGAAAATTAACAGCTTGGATAACCCAAACTATTAAACTAAGGCTTAAAGCCACGTATAGAAAAAAAAGGGCGTGGTCTAAAGAAAATTTTTTAAATATTAATTTTTTCATTGAAATTTGATGCTTTTTTACATATATAGCATGCAACTTAAAGGATATATATCTGAGGGTTATATTTATAAGAACAAAATAAGAACATTACGTAATTTATGACATTTTATCAAGATAAAAATAGGATTATCTTTTCTTATTCAACCAAACTCTATATTTAAAAATTTATGACAGTCGAAATTCTCTATAAAAATAGTGGTTCAAAAAAAGCATCATCAAATCTTGTTTTATTTGTTGATGAAAAATTCAATATTAATGGTTTAAAAAAACATATTTCAAATAATGAATTTTTATACATCTCAGATTTATTAAAAACTAGTGATTTAAAAAAAGACTTACTTTTTTTTGAAATTAATTCAAAAAAAACAATATTTTTAGTTTCTATTAAGAAAGATTTAAAAACTTCAGATATAGAGAGTCTAGGAGCCAAATTTCATGGTTATATAGATTATGATAAGACGAATAATTATTTTGTAAACTCTGATACTGTAAATAGTAAAATTGAAAATTTTATAGGATATTTCCTGCATGGAATAAAATTAAAGTCTTATGAATTTAATATTTATAAATCAAAAAAAAATAAAAGTCATATTTCTATAAATGTCATTGGAAATAAAAACAAGATATCTACTCAAAATCAATTAAGATTTAAAGCACTAGAGGAAGGAATTTTTTTTGCAAGAGACCTTGTGTCAGAACCAGGAAATATTTTACACCCAGATGAATATGCTAAAAGAATAAATTCACTTAAAAAATTTGGTTTGAAAATAAACATATACGATGAAAAGAAATTAAAAAAACTTGGTATGAATGCTTTGCTTGGGGTTGGTCAGGGTAGTATTAGAGGATCATATCTTGTTACAATGGAATGGAATGGTGCAAAGAATAATTCTAAACCTTTAGCATTTGTTGGAAAAGGTGTTTGTTTTGATACAGGGGGTATTTCACTAAAACCTGCTAAATTTATGGAAGACATGACTTATGATATGGCTGGCTCTGCTACAGTGGTTGGGTTAATGAAAAACTTAGCATTAAGAAAAGCAAAAATTAATGCTGTAGGTGTTGTAGGACTTGTAGAGAATATGCCTGGTGGTAATGCACAAAGACCTGGTGACATTGTTAAATCTTACAGTGGTAAAACAATAGAGATATTAAATACAGATGCAGAAGGTAGATTAGTTTTAGCTGACGCCTTAACATTTACTGAGAAAAAATTTAAACCTAAATTTATGGTTGATTTGGCAACTTTAACTGGTGCTATAATAGTTTCATTAGGTTCTGAATATGCTGGGTTGTTTTCAAATGATAACAAATTATCAAAACAATTATTGACTGCAGGTGAAAAAGTTGATGAGAAATTGTGGAGAATGCCTCTGCATAAAAACTTTGACAAACTTATAGATTCAAAAAACGCTGACATGCAAAATATAAATTATGTTGGTGGAGCGGGATCAACAACTGCTGCACAATTTTTACAAAGATTTATTCTAAACAAGACACCTTGGGCTCATTTAGATATAGCTGGTATGGCCTTTGCAAAATATGGTGGAGCTTTAAATTCAGGTGGAGCAACTGGTTATGGAGTAAGATTATTAAATCAACTAATAGAGGAACATTATGAGTAAGATAGAGCAAACATTATCAATTATTAAACCAGATGCTGTAGAAAGAAATTTAGATAACGAAATAAAAGAAATTTTTAAAAATAAAGGATTTAAAATTATTAAAGATAAAAAAATCCAAATAGGAAAATCTGAAGCGGAACAATTTTATAAAGTTCATGAAACCAAGTCTTTTTATAACGATTTATGTGCATATTTATCCTCAGGACCTATAGTGGTAATGGTGCTCGAGAAAGAAAACGGAGTATTAGAAAATAGAGAATTAATGGGGGCGACTAAACCAGAAGATGCAGCAGAAGGAACAATAAGAAAAAAATATGGAATTTCTATTGATAAAAACTCTATTCATGGTTCTGACAGTGTTGAAAATGCTAAAATAGAAATAGATTTTTTTTTTAAAGATTAGTTAAAAATCTTCATAATAGCTGCAGGATATAATTTATGTTCTTGTACTAGAATTTTTTTAGCTAAAGAGATTGATCTATCTTTAGCTGCAATTTTAATTTTTTTTTGATTTATTATTTGTCCAGAATCTAGTTTTGAAGTGACATAATGAACAGTACAACCAGCATACTTTTCCTTATTTTTAATGGCTCTTTCATGAGTATTTAACCCTTTATATTTAGGAAGCAGAGAGGGGTGCATGTTAATAATCTTTTTTCCAAATTTTTTGATAAAATTTTTTGATAAAATTTTTAAAAAACCTGCAAGACAAATAAATTCAATTTTATTTTTATTAATAGTTGTTAATAAATTTTTTTCAGTAATTTTTGTATCTTTAAAATTAAAAACTTTCTTTTTTATATTGTACTGATCTGCATATTTTAAACCTTTAGCCTTACTTGTATTAGACACTATCAAATTTATAGAAATAGGTGATTTTTTTGTTTTTGAGAATTTTATCAAATTCTTTAAGTTGCTACCAGTGCCTGAAATAAAAACAGAAGTTTTTATTTTTTTAAGACCAGTCAATTTTTCCATTTAATTTAACTTTATTTTTACCAGAAGTTATTTTTCCAATAATATAAGGTTCAAAATTTTTAGAAAAATATTTTTTAATTTTAGTAAAATTTTTTGGATTAATAATTAAACAAAAACCAACACCACAATTAAAGGTTTTTAACATTTCTTTATCATCAATATTATTTTGTTTTAGCCATTTAAATATTTTTAGTGTCTTTATCTTATCTAAATTAATGTTTACATCCATATTATCTGGAATAACTCTTTTAATGTTATCTCCTAGACCGCCACCAGTTATATTGGCACATCCATTTATAAGATTATTATTAATAAGATTCAAAATTTCTTCAACATAAATTTTTGTAGGTTTTAATAATTCTTTTTTAAGAAATAGATTATTTTTTAAGTTGATTTTTTTTTTTTTTAAAACGTATCTTACTAGGGAGTATCCATTAGAATGAACACCACTAGAAGGTATAGCAACAACTAAATTATTTTTTTTAATATTTTTTTTGAGTAAAATGTTTTTTTTATCAACCACACCAACAGCAAATCCTGCTATATCAAACTTATTTTTTTCATAAGTACCTGGCATCTCAGCAGTTTCTCCTCCAACTAATTCACACCCAGAGATTTTACATCCTTTATTTATTCCCTTAATAATTGACTTCAATTTTTTTAAATTAATTTTATTAATGGAGATATAATCTAAAAATAATAATGGTTTTGCACCTTGAACAATTAGATCATTTACACTCATCGCGACTAAATCAATGCCAATGGTATCATATTTGTTAAGAGTGTTTGCTATTTCAATTTTTGTACCAACACCATCAGTGCAGGCTACAATTTTTGGTTTTTTTAAATTTTTTGGAATATCTGATATCGATCCAAAACCTCCTATATTAGTTAACTTTTTTTTGCCTTTATTTTTTGATGAAATATTAGATATGTACTTAACAAAACTATCTGCTGCATTGATATTAACTCCACTTTTTTCGTATGTAAATTTATGTTTTTTCATTATTATCCAATATGCTCTTTATAAATAAATTAAAGAAATTTAAAAAGATTTATTTAATTATTATTACATCTGTTTTATTTTTAAATACATTCTTAATTTTAGAATTACAGGCAGTTTCTTTTAAGATAACTGAAATAGAAATATCAGAGGACTTTGATTTAAATTTCAATAAAAGAAACGTTTTTGATAAGGCTTTTAAATTAGCATTTGAGCAATTAACCTTAATGACAACTATTTCAACCTACAAAAAAAAGTTAAATAAGACGAATATAGATAATATAAAAAGTTTAATTAATTCATTTAATATAAGTGATGAAAAATTTATTAATAATAAATACTATGCAAAATTCAACGTTAATTTTGACAAACGAAAAACTTTAAAATTTTTTGAAAACAACAATATATTCCCGTCTTTACCAAAAAAAATAGATATTTTATTTATTCCTATTTTAATAAATTCTAAAAATGAACAACTAATAATGTTTAATGAAAATCCAATTTTTATTAGTTGGAATAAAAATCGTAAAGCATCAGATTTAATTAACTACATTCTTCCAAATGAAGATATAGAAGATAGAATTTTTTTAGAAGAAAATCTTAAAACAATCGAAGATTATAACTTTAAAGAAATCATAAAAAAATATGCAATAGAGAATTTTATAATTAACATTATATATCAAGAAAAAAATAATTTAAAAGTTTTATCCAAAATAAAATTAGATAATAATTATAAGATCGTTAATAATAATTATAAGAGTATTAATTTAAGAAATGACAAACAGGTAAGTAATTTTATATATAAACTTAAGGATATATATGAAGATAACTGGAAAGAATTGAATATAATTAACACATCAATAAAATTACCTGTAATTATATCAGTGCCATCAAATGATATAGATAAAATTAAATCATTTGAAAATTTGATAAATAATTTAGATTTAGTGTCTAACTTTTATATCTTGTCTTTTAATAATAAAAAAATTCATTATAAAGTAATCTATAATGGTGCTCCAAAAAAACTATTCACAGTAATTACAAATTCTGGACTTCAAGTAGAAAACGATAATAAAAATTGGAATATTAAATGAGTAATCTAAATCAATTACTTTTAAAATTCGACTTAAAACAAAATTATAAAGATGAAGATTTTTATGTAAGTAAGAGTAATTTTTATGCTTTTAACTTAATTAACAGATGGCCAAAATGGGAAAAAAATTTCTTAAATATATATGGAGAAAAATTTTCAGGAAAAACACATTTAACTAATATTTTTTTGAAAAAGTTTAAAGGTTTTATGATTCAAGCTAAAAATTTTAAAGATGCAGATTTAAAAGAATTAAAGATTCATGAAAATATTATATTGGATAATTTTGAACAAAATGTAAACGAACGTTTGATATATTCTTTAATTAATATAATTGATCAAGATAACAAATTTTTAATTATAAACTCACTAATTCCTATAAATGAAATGAATTTCAAATTAGAAGATTTGAAATCAAGAACAAAAAATTGTTTAGTAGCGAACATCGGTAAACCCGATGATGAACTTATGTTTGCTCTAATTTTAAAAAATTTGTCTGATCGACAAATTACCATTGATAAAAAATTGATTGATTTTATCATTAAAAGAATAGACAGATCATATGGAAATATATTTGAATTCATATATAAAATTGATGAAATAAGTTTAAAAAAAAAAAAATCAATTGATTTTAAAATTATTAAAGAAGCATTAAAGGAAAAAATTGAATAAATACAGAACACACAATTGTGGTGAACTAAATAAAAAAAACAAAGACAAAAATGTTATTTTATCAGGTTGGTTAAATAAAAAACGTGATCACGGTAATCTTTTATTTTTAGATTTAAGAGATAATTATGGCGTTACCCAGTGTTTAATAGACAAAAGTAACTCTAACTTTAAAGAATTAGAAAAACTTCAACTTGAAAGTGTTATCAAAATAATTGGTATTGTTGTTGAAAGAAGTGATGACACAATTAATAATGAACTTAAGACAGGTGATATCGAAGTTAATATAAATTCTTTTGAAGTTCTTGGTCATTGCAAAGAGCTTCCTATGCCTGTTTTTAGCGATCAAGAGTATGCAGAAGAAATTAGATTAAAATATAGATTTTTAGATTTACGAAGAAAAAAAATTCATGAGAATATACTTTTACGCTCCAAAGTTATTGCTTTTATAAGAAGCGAGATGTCAAAATTAGGTTTTTTAGAATTTCAAACACCAATTTTAACATCATCAAGTCCGGAAGGTGCAAGAGATTTTTTAGTTCCTAGCAGATTAAACCCAGGAAAATTTTATGCTTTACCACAAGCACCACAGCAATTTAAACAATTAATTATGATTTCAGGATTTGATAAATATTTTCAAATAGCGCCATGTTTTAGAGATGAAGATGCAAGAGCGGATAGAAGTCCAGGTGAATTTTATCAATTAGATTTAGAAATGTCTTTTGTAGAACAGGAAGATGTGTTTCAAGTAGTCGAAAAATTAATGGTTAATGTATTTAAAAATTTTTCTTCTAAAAAATTACAACAAGAAAAATTTCCCAGAATATCTTATCAAGATGCAATGCTTAAATATGGGTCAGATAAACCAGACTTACGAAACCCTTTGTTAATTAATGATTTAACTAAAATTTTTACTCGTGACGACGTTACATTTGATATTTTTAAAAAACTTGTAAATTCTGGATCTTTAGTCCGATGTATTGTTACTAAAAATACAAAAGATAAACCAAGAAGTTTTTTTGATGGAATCGATAAATGGGCAAAAGAACAAGGTGCATCAGGTTTAGCATACTTTACAATTGAAAAAGGTAAACAGATTTCTGCAAAGGGACCAGTTGGTAAATTTTTTAAAGAAGAAGCCTTAAAAGAAATAATGAAAATTACTTCAGCAGAAGTAGACGATAGTATATTTTTTGCTTGTGGAAAAAATAAAGATATTGAAAAAATTTGTTCTCTAGCGAGAGAGAAAATTGCAAAAGATTTGAATTTAATTGATGAAGATAAATTTGCATTTTGTTGGATAGTCGACTACCCGATGTTTGAATTAGATGATGTAACTAATAAAATCAAGTTTAGCCATAATCCTTTTTCAATGCCACAAGGTGATCTAAAGAATATTAATTTTGATAAACCATTAAATATTAAAGCGTATCAATATGACATAGTTTGTAATGGAATTGAGCTTTCATCTGGAGCAATTAGAAATCATATACCTGAATTAATGTATAAATTATTCTCTATAGCAGGGTATGATCAAAATGCGGTTAATAAAAAATTTAGTGGAATGATTAATGCCTTAAGTTATGGAGCTCCACCACATGGAGGCTTAGCTCCTGGCATAGATAGAATTGTAATGTTGTTAGCAAATGAAAAAAACATCAGAGAAGTTACAATGTTTCCAATGAACCAAAATGCTCAAGATTTAATGATGAATGCTCCCTCAGAAGTTTCAGAGGATCAATTAAAAGAACTTTCTCTTTTACTAAGAAAAAAAAAATAATTTTATTTTTTTCCTTTTAGATTTATTTTAATAGCTGTTAAATCTACAAGATTTTTCTTATAATCATTTCTAACAAAACCCTTGCTAGTAATATCTTTTACAATTTTCAAAAATTGATTTTGATCATCAGAGTTTTCTTCTTCAGGTCCAGATTTATCTGATCCACCTATATTTGGTGTTTGCGCTAAATCTTCTCTATTTTGATATGAAATGGCTAGTTCTCGAAAAATATAATCTAATATTGAAGACGCACTTAAAATTCTGTCATTACCATGTACTTTACCTGATGGTTCAAATTTAGTATCAACATATGCGCTTATAAATTCATCTAAAGGAACTCCATATTGAAGACCAAGTGATATGGCTATTGCAAAGTTATTCATTAGAGCTTTAACTAGCTCACCTTCTTTACTTGTATCAATAAAAATTTCACCTATCTTTCCGTCTTCATATTCACCTGTATGTAAATAAACTTTATGATCACCAATAGTAGCTTTTTGAATATAGCCTTTTCTTCTATCTGGCATTGAAAATCTTTTGCTTACTCCATCACTAAGCTTGTTAATAAAAGTATTGTTAATATCCTTTGAAATTATTTTAGGTTGTGTTTTTTTATTAACTACATCCAATGTTTTAGGTTCAGTAATTTTGTTATTTGGGTCAAGGTTTTTTGTTTTTCTGGTATCTAATTTCACGTCAAGCACTTCAAATTTTCCATCATCTCTTTTTTCAAGATTGGTTAATTCTGATTCATTAATATTATCTAAATAATGATTTACTTTGAAGCTGCATGTGTAATATGTTTCTACTAGATATTTGGCCATTTATTCTCTTATTAAATTTTAATATGAATCTTAAGATAATTAATTTATATACAAATTCTTAGTTTAGTCTAATTTAATTTATACAATTCTGAATTGAATAAAATAATATAATTTTATGTTGACATTTTTTAAAGAATTTTTTGTTTGGTGGAATCATCAAACTTTAGGCACAAGAATTAAAACAATTTTTCAGGGTAAATTTGTTGGTATGGATAATTTTGGAAATAAATATTATGAAAGTAAATCCAATAAAAGATGGGTGATTTATAATGGGGAAATAGATGCTTCAAAAATATCTAGTGAGTGGTATTTATGGATGCATTACTTAAGTAACAATAAAAAAGATTTAAATAATTCCAAAAAATATAATTGGCAAAAACCTCATCTTTCCAATCAAACAGGCACAGATAATTCTTATCATCCTAAAAAAAACACTAATGAAATTTATAAAAAATATAAAAGCTGGAAAAGTTAAAATTTTATATTTTATATTTTTTTTTAATATAATTTTTTATCCATTCCAAGTTCAAGCAGAAACTAATAATGTTAATGATAATCCACAGTTTATTGAAATAAAAATTTTAGATAAGGTTAGTTCCAAAAGTTCTAAACTTGTACTTGAAATAAGAAAAGAAAAAAAATTTAAAAATTTATTAATAAAATTTTTAAAATGTAAAAATTCAGAATTTGATGATACACCAGAGATTACAGCTTACATTCAAGTTAAAGACTTGAACAATATAGATAATAACGAAGTTTTTGTTTTTAATGGATGGACATTCTCATCTAGTCCATCTTTAAGACCATTTGATCACCCTGTTTATGATATGTGGTTATTAAGCTGTTATTAATTGCTATAGAATTTATCATTATCTAACCAACTAACATTAAAATCAGAATTAATGAATTTGTTGTGGCTGAGTAATTTTTTATGAAGAGGTATAGTAGTTTTGATACCCTCGATTACAAATTCATCTAAAGAACGGTTCATTCTTTGAATAGCTTCTTTTCTATTTCTTCCTTGGACAATTATTTTGCAGATCATACTGTCATAATATGGTGTAACTTTATAACCTTGAAATATTGAACCATCGACTCTTGTTCTAAAACCTGATGGCAGATGACACATACTTATAGTCCCAGGTGAAGGTTGAAAATTTTTACTTGCATCCTCCGCGTTAATTCTGCATTCAATTGCATGTCCCCTTGGATTAATATCACTTTGTTTGAGTGCGGTATCACCAGTATAAGCTATCCAAATTTGTTCTTTAATAATATCAATTCCTGTTACCATTTCAGTTACGGGGTGCTCTACTTGAACTCTTGTGTTCATTTCAAGAAAATAGAATTTTTCATCCTCATAGATGAATTCTACAGTACCAGCTCCCTCATATCCAATTTTGCTTACCATGTTTACGGTTCTTTCAAAAAGATCTTTTCTAATTTGATCAGTTAAAATTGGGCTTGGTGTTTCTTCTATTAATTTTTGATGTCTTCTTTGTACAGAGCAATCTCTTTCATGAAGGTGAACAGTTCTGTTTTTGCCGGATAATACTTGAACCTCAATATGTCTTGGATTTTGGAAAAATTTCTCAATATAAACTTCATCATTACCAAAATATTTTTTAGCTTCAGTTTTTGCAGCTGAAAATAACGTTTCAAACTCTTCTTCTTTATTAACAATTTTCATTCCTTTACCACCGCCACCACCAGAAGCTTTAATTAAGACTGGAAAACCTATTTTTTTACAAAGTTCTTTAGCTTCTTCTACATTATATACGCCACCTTCAGACCCCTCAATAATAGGTAGACCATATTCCTTGGCTATTTTTTTAGCTTGAATTTTATCACCCATCATCTCTATTAATTTTGAAGAAGCTCCAATAAATTTAATATTATTTTTTTCTAAAACTTTTGCAAAATTTGAATTTTCAGACAGAAAACCATAACCGGGATGTACAGCTTCTGCTTTTGTAATTTCTATAGCAGACATTAGTGCTGGTATATTTAAATAACTATCTGCAGCTTGATGTGAGCCTATACACACACTTTCGTCAGCCATTTTTACATGCATACTCTCTCTATCAACATCTGAGTGGACAGCAACTGTAGCGATGCCCCATTCCTTACAAGCTCTAATAACGCGCACCGCAATCTCTCCACGATTTGCAATTAGTATTTTTTTAAACATTACTCAAGAATGACAATAGCTTGCCCAAATTCAACAGGTGAACCATCATTAACGCATATTTCTTTTACAATTCCATCAACAGTAGAAGGAACATGGTTCATTGTTTTCATAGCTTCAATAATCATTACAGTATCACCTTTTTTAATTTTTTTTCCTAAATCAATAAATTTTTTAGCACCAGGTTCTGGTGAGAGATATGCTGTACCAATTATTGGAGAAGTTATTTTTTTTTCTGAAGAAGTCTGATTTTTTTTAGAAGTAGAGGTTAAATTTTTATCTTCTGATATGATATATGAGCTTACAGGATTTGATTTTGAAACTTTTATTTTAGTATCATTATCACCATACTCAAGCTCCGTTAAGTTAAACTCATTTAAATAATCCGTTAATTCTTTAATTAGTTTTTTATCTATTTTCATTTTTTTAATATATTTTGCATTGCAATTATGGCTAAAATATAACCATCATCACCAAGCCCAAAAATTCCTCCAGTTACGATATCACTAATTAATGATTTGTGTCTAAATTCTTCTCTTTTATATATATTTGAAATATGTAATTCAATAATTGGTTTTTTAAATATATCTAAGGCATCTCTAATAGCTACCGAAGTGTGCGTAAAACCAGCAGCATTAATTATTATTCCATCATATTTTTCTCTAGCTTCTTGAATAATTGTGACA